>Ga0315338_1000883_pt1 | contig 49246 bp, 40 predicted proteins | sample ASW8metaG_FD_204518 | JGI IMG/M metagenome (GOLD analysis project Ga0315338, IMG submission 204518) | Ammonia-oxidizing marine archaeal communities from Monterey Bay, California, United States - ASW #8 | ecosystem: Environmental > Aquatic > Marine > Coastal | place: USA: California | collected... | reverse complement strand
ATTTTCCAACCCCATATTCTTTTCAGACTTACTTGCCTTGGGTACAATCAAAAATGGAAATGTATTTCTAACTTCTTCTGGCAATCTACTCACTCTATGTTTCCACCACTCATCTAAACTATAATATCTACTAAAATCTCCCTCATCACCTTTACCTGGATTCTCTCCCGTGCCTTCTTCATCATATGCCCATCCACCACTATACATATCATTTGTATTTTGGTATGCTCGACCACCCGTTGACTTGGTTTTCTTACCTGTATCTAATACATTATCACTTACTAATAGATTGGCGGCAAATCTACCGAATGGTGATGCCTCTGCTGTATCATTTTCTTCACTCTTAAATCCACTCTGTTTAAATACATTGTGATCTGTGCGTGGTTGTCGTTTTGTTATTTTAACTTTTTTAGTGGCTTTCTTTCCCCATAAATTTCTACCATCTTTAGTTTCTGACTGGTTTGAATCTCCAAATGCTGAAACTCGTTCGTAGGTATCACTTTTAGATTTTCGTGCTGGTTGTTTTCCTCTAGACAATCCTTCAGGTTCTGTATCAAAGTTTTTTTGTGCACCTACATTATCCTTATTATATTTTTCCAAATCTTTACTTATTGGTTTCTTGTATCCCCATTTTTGAGATGGATTATCATATGCTTCTGAATACACTTCACCTTCTTCTATGGAACTTCTTTCAGTAAAACCTTTTCTATCAAATTCATATTGTTCAATATCACTCATACCTGCAAATGGTATTCTTGCATCATCCAACCACGTTACACCCTTTTGATTATCAAGTGCTTGGTCTAAATAACCTTTCTTCTCTAATGGTTTCATTCCAACAATCACTATTTCTACTGCTGGTTTTGGTTGATATCCTGCATAACTTCCTTCAAGATTTTCTTTCTCGGTTTTCTTACCAACATTCATAGCCTTTGGGAAACCTGTTGCGTATGCCCAATAAATTGAAGTAAAATTAGTTTTAAACCCTGCCACATCCATAGCTTCAATCTGTTTCTGTAATACATCCTGTTTTGGAGCAGCCATTATAAAAGCAAATCCACCAGGCTTCAATACCCTTAAACATTCTTTCCATATTGGAACAAAAAATTCTTCCATAGCAATAGGTTTATTTCTTGGAAGTCTTTTAAATCCTTTCTTAGCATATACATGAGATTCGCCCTCAAAACTAATCACTTCATTAAAACTATCCCATTTTTTACCCATAAAAGATAAACCATAAGGTGGATCTGAACATATTAAATCAACGGTATTATCATCCAATTCTTTTAATTCTTCTAAACAATCTCCGTTAATCAATTTACTTTCCATCGAAATCAAAAAACTCCTTAGCTTTATTATATGTTGATACTACTCTACTATTTTTTATAGCAGATTTATTATATTTAAGTGGCGATGTACTTTCCCATTCTATCTTATCTACAAAACTCCACGACCCATCTGTAAAATCTTTTTTCTTCCAAACCAATTCTTTATCTTTAGGATATTTTCTGCCCCACTCAAAAGTAGTTTCTGCCAATAACCTTTTCTTTTCTCTCTTATTACACAAAAAGTAAACATATCTAAATTGTCTACCTCTATAATGACTCCATTTGTTATCAATTAAAAACTCTTTATTAGGTCTCCTACCTATATTAACACCTTTCTTATCTTTCAAATAAGCTTGTGCTGTTCTTGGATGAACTCTTTCACCAGTTTCAGATAAGTATAAATCAGTAGTTATAAACCCACCATATAAAAAATTAGCTGCTTGATAAACATATCCTGGTTTTCCCAATATTCCATCCGCCCAAGTATAAATTAATTTTATATCTGGTCTATTTTCCTTAACCCACCTAAACATTTTAGATAAAATTATAGATTCTGAATTTCTTGGTAATTCATCTAACATACACATTTTACCTATCTCTAAATAATCTTTTGATTGTAAAGAAGGGAATAAATTTTTAATAGTATTGAGTGGCTGAACTCCCCACCCAAGAGTAATAACCCCTACTAATTTATTATTAATAAAACTTCCAAGAAAATGTTTAGTTAATCTTGGCATAATTTTTGAATAATGATTATTAAATACTATATCTAAAGCAGTTACCTGATCAATCGCGACAAATTCAGAAGTTTTAACATCTTCGACCGAATAAGATTCATTACTCGCCATATAATTGCTTTCTACGTTCTTCCGTTATTTCTTCTCGTCTTTTCTTTCTATATCTATCGCGCGCAACTTTACGTAAAGCATCCTTATTACGCTCATAATGCTCCATTTGCCATTTTCGCTGAGCTTCCTTTTGCTGTTTTTCTGTAAAATATTTACGCTTTCTTCCCATGACTCATTCTCGCGTATCTATTTAATTGTGTAAAATTCTGATTTAACCAACCCTGTAAATTTGGCAATGCTGTAAATAATTTATCTTGAACAAACTTAGTTTCAAACTTAAATTTTATTAATTCAGTTATAGGACTTTCAACTAAATCCATAATTTTCATCTTACTACTAGGTGATATATCTACATTAAATAATTGCATTAATTTTCTATTAAGAAATAATTGTTCTTTACAAATATCTACACTTTCATATAACTTTAATTCATCTTTCTTTTCGTCTGATATTTTTATACATTCTTCTAATGTATAATATGGTTCATCTCTATCTGTAATTTTAGGAAATCTCTTTATAATACTTTTAAGACCAGCACCTCTTACTCCAGGAATATTATCAGATTTATCTCCTTCTAATATCCTGTAAGTTAAAAAGTTTTTAGATGGAATTCCATATTCTTCATATATTGCATCCCTATCATATATTTTCTTTTTAGTAGGACTATATACTTTGATTCTATGATTTATAAGTTGAAGAAAATCTTTATCCGTAGATGATATAACCACTTCGCTTTCATCAAAAATTTGTTTAGATAAATGAGCTATAACATCGTCAGCTTCTATATTATCCATAGCTAGAATTGTAACTGGTAACAATTGTAAATACTCAATTACAGATTGTAATTGTTTCAACATATTCTTTCGCTCATCATCTTCACTAGCAAAATCATATGCGCGCACTAATCTACTCTTTGGTTTCCTACCAGCCTTATATTCAGGGAATATCTTACGGCGGCGGGTGCTCCCACCCTTACCATCAAATACTATGATAGCTCGAGTGGGATTGAAAAGATGGATTGCATAACCTATACTTTTTAGAAAGCCAACTACTCCCCCAATGTGAATTCCATCATCATTGAGAGTTGGCATAACGCTGAATACTCTTATAAAGGTATTCAGGCCATCTACAATAAGTACCTTATCATTGAAGTGACCACCATCTAAACTGCCGCCTTTTTTCTTAATTTCTTCGAGTATACTGACATATCTTTTATCCATTATCAGCCTCATCTGTAATTTCTACATCGTCAATTCCTAAAGCACTTTTATCATACTTTAGGATAACTTTATCACAGATGAGTTTATAGAGATATTCTTTTAGATCTTTATCTTTTAACATATCAGCAAAATCTTTAGATTGAAATTTCTTTACTTCTAATTCTTTACCAGTTTCCAAATCAATTATTGGTAAGGAGTACCAAGCTCCAGCAACTTTAGCTATACCATACTCTTTCATTATGGTTAACCAACTACCTTCATTATCAATACCACTCTCAAAATATAGAGGGAACTCTGCTTTTCTTAGCGGAGGTCCCAATCTATTCTTTACAACTTGCGCCAGAATCGTCATCCCGATAACATTCTTCTTAGAATCTTTTATTTGACCTTTATTCTTCAATCTAATTCTAGTTGACGCATGAAATGGTAATGCTTTTCCACCACTTGTAGTCCAAGGGTCTCCAAACATAACACCAAGTTTTTGTCTTAGTTGATTTGTAAATACTAAAGCAACTTTCTGTCGTCCAATCATTTGAGTAATCTTTCTCAATGCTTTAGAAACGATAATTGCTTTTGCAGTAGCCCAACCATCTTTATCAAAGTCAGCGTCTAACTCAACTTTGGTAGTTGCTGCTGCAAGTGAATCTACTAATATTGTCACCAATCTATCTTTATCTGAACCTCTTACTTGTAAAACGATTTCTTCAATCGCTTCAAAGATATCTTCAACTGTCTCAAGATGTAAGTATAACATTTTTGAAACATCTACACCAATAACTTCTAAAAAATCATGACTTACTGATGTTTCTGTATCAATATAAACTGCTACACCACCTTTTTTCTGAGTTTCAGCTAAAATATGAGCCCCAACTAAAGATTTTCCAGTTGATTCCAATCCATTAAGTTCTGTAATTCTACCAACTGCAATTCCACCGTTAGGTTTATTTGATATTGCTAAATCCAACATAGTCGATCCTGTAGATACAAAATCCTCTATATCTGTTGGCGTACTATCAGAACCATCCAAAAAATACGCTACTTTCATGTCCTTAAACTTCTTATTTAAAGTATCAGCAAGGACATCAGCTAACTCATCCCGTACAGACATATAATATCCTTACGTTTTAAGCTTTTTGATTAAATAATTCATCAAAAGCAGAAGAAACAGATTCTACAGTTTTTGTAGTTTCTGCAACTTTATCTGAAGTGACTGATTCACCTTTTTTAGTGTCCTCAGTTTCTTCACTCTTACCTTCAAGCCAATCATTTAAAATCTCAGTAAGTTCATCATAAGTCTTTTCCTGATAAATTTCTGTGAGTTCGCGTTGTGAATCTGATACCAATTCTAGGATATTTTTATCCTCTGAAATTGGAGCCGTTACTGGCTTAACTCTAATAGCAGTAGATGGAAAAGTAGCTCCTGTTTCTTCTGCTGTTTTAAATTCAACATTAACATCACGTCCATTTAATGGATCTGTAATATCACCATAATCTGGATCTGAAATTACTGAAAGAAGTTCCTGGTAAACTGTTTTACCAAATCCCCAAAATTTAACTCCCTCTTTTTCCTCACCACGAACTACAACTGGAGCAAAAGTTCTCATTTTTGCTTCTAGTTTCTTACCTAATCTATAATCATCACGATTACCAGAAGTTTTCAACTTCTGAGCAAATTCTTCTATTGGGTCTGGACGACCGAAAGAAATTGGTGATAGATAAGATTTTCCACCTAAATTATAATGGAAAAATAATTCTATAAAAGGATTGTCCTTATTAAATTTATAAGGTACAATTCTTATAATTTGTGTTCCTGGTTGTGGTTTCCAAAGAACGGATGTTCTTTGATTTGTTGCTTGTAACTGATTCAAACGTCTTTTTACTAGATCTAAATCCATTGTCTATTCTCCTATATTCATTATTTATTTTTAATTATTAATTATTAATTGTAAATGGTTAATCAACTTAACAACCATTCACATATAAGTATCGAGTAGTTTTACAAACTACCAATTTTTTTTGAGTTTTCTATAACTTTCAGAGCATACTCATAATAAAATCTACCTGCTTTAGGTCCACCGTTTCTTTTTCCATCCGATTCACCTATAGGTTTAATCCATAAAAATGCATCACACAATTCATTGTTAGTTTCAGTAGTTGGAAAAGGACCAATCCCTGCTGTTTTTGGATTACACCAATCACCTGTATAACCAAATCCATTTCTAGCTGTATCTATAACATAATGCTTACCAATTATATCAGATATTTCATCTCCATAACTCATACATTGTTCCGTAGAAACAAAATTTGATGTATTTAAAGCAAACCCTTCATAAGATTCTTTATCAAATTTACTCAAAATATTTATAACTTCATTCACTTTTAACCAATATGGATGCCCAACATCTAAATATATCTTAGCATTACATCCTTTCTGTAAAAGTTTTAATGATTTTCTAATTAATCTAATTCTTTTCTGTTTTTCTTCATATTTCATATCAAATGACTGTGCTAATGCATCTGGTTCATATATTACTATTGGAGCTTTATCTTCTATCCCCTTTACTACATCTTTTATAAAATCTATATAAGATACTTGATTAATTTCTCCACCTTTTGAATGATGTCCTAAATCTCTATCTGGTATAGAATATATAACAATATAAGGTAAATACGGATCCGCTCTATCAAATAATCTTTTAATTCGTTTTTGAATCTTCTTTGCCTTTTTATACGGAGATGATCCATACCAAAATGCAATAGGTTGTCCAAATATTTTATTTAATTCTTTGGATTTTAATGTATGTTCTTTATGTATTCTAAAATCTGGATAATAAAACCTGTATTCCATATAACTTAAATCTAACCTAATCTCCCATTCCCCACTCTGAAACTAATACTACTTTATGAATTTTTGTTTTTATCTCTACCAACTTATCATCATTATATAATAAAATACAATTACGATAATTATCCCAGGGTATTGGGAATTTTTTATCAAGTACTCCATTATTTAACTGTAATATAATTTGATTTAATGCATTTATTGTATATAAAGTATTGGTATGTTTTTTTCTATGTAGTGAAATTGTATTTGGTATTCCTTCCATAAAATCTGTTTCAAACTCAACATTATATGTACAAATCAAATTAGTAGGCTCATGTGTATTATTAAAAACATATATTTTATCAAACAAAATTTTATTACAACTAATAATAATATCAATTATCTCATTTAAATTATTCTTTTTTGCAAAAGTGCAAAGTAGTTGGGTTTTCATATCAATTAACTACGCTTACCGTCTTTTGAAAAACATTTTTTCATTTTATCAGACCATTGATAAACTGTTTGTAACTTACCAAGTTTTCCTGACTTAGTTCTAGCTACCTTAACTCCAATTTCTACTCTCTCATTCTTTTCATTTATAGCATAAACAATTCTTTTACTACCAGTAGTCCTACCCTTTTGACTTCCTCTAACTCCCTTTTGCTCTGTAGCTTCTCCTACCTCAAACTTTGTCACAAAATCTTCTTTATTATTTACTCCAGGAATACACTTTCTTAACACCTCTCCATCTACAGAAAGACCTCCATGATTTGTTTCAAACATACCTTTGTATTTATGTACTCCCTTTTCTGATTCTGGATTCATAGCCTCTAAATGAAACTGTTTAAAAATTGTATTCCCTTCTAAAAATGTTCCGACCCCCATCTGTTTACCACCATAATTTATTTTAATTGCATCCTGTCTTTTTATATAATCAGTTTCATTTGATATTGTTCTATTTCTTATATCTTCAATCATTGGATCTACATCTGGAGCACCTTTATTAGCCCACCTTCTATTCAATCTATCCATAAGTGTTATTTGGTCATTAGTTGGATCTTTCTTTTTATTTTCATCTGCCATGAATGCTAAAAAAGCTTCCAACAATTCTTCATCACTTGGGTCTTCTTGATTATCTAAATATTTTAATAAATTTGCATTAGGTCCACTTTTTCCCTTAATTGCTGTTGAATTCCATTTAGTAGACGTTTTTTGTGTATCTGCACTACCATCTTGATTAGTATCATTATGTATACTTTTCAAAGCATCTTCTAATGTAACGTTATCTTGGAAAAATTTTGCTGGGGAACCACTAACTTGTTTTAATTCTTTCTCAATATCAGCTTGTTGTTCTACATATTCCTGATTTTCACCCATTATTGCTTCAGCTTGTTCTGGTTCCAATAACTTACTATCAACTAATTTCTGTACATTATCTTGATTTGCATTAGCTTCAGCCTTAGCTGAAGATTGTGCAATTATTGCTTCAGTACTATCTTTATCAGAATGGAAAGTCATAATTACTCTATCTGAATCTGAATCAAATGTTAAAGTTCCAGTATCAGACGGATTGTCTCCACCGCCACCAGTCCTAATAAGATTTTCAGCTTCATCAAAATCTATTGGAGTACCGTCAGGTCCTATAACATTTTTACCTTTTATATCATTAACCATCGCCTCAAAAGATTCTGAATGTCCATAATAATTTTCCATTTTTGGATTTTTAAAACCATTCTGTTTAGCTTCTCTATTAGATTTATTATATTTCCTTCTACCTGATGCCACAGATATCATTAACTTACTATAAAGTTCTCTATTTTGTCCTTCAGGTACTGCTTTGGTAGATATCCCACCCGCTGTTTTCTTTGGTTTTTTAGAATTTTCTTTAAAAAGTGTAGTTTTACCAAATTGTTTCTGTAATAAATCTATTAATTCTTTATCTGATAACTCTGGATTTTGTTCTAAAATTTGTGCTACCTCACCAGAAACTATTTCATTCAACATAGAACCAGCATTTCCAGGTGCTGGTTTGAATATAGTTTTACCTGTCTTTTTATCTATTATTTCATTATAACCATATAATAATCCAGTCTGTTTAATATCTGAATCCGCACCTGTCATTAGTTCTCCAGGTTTTATATCTTTATATATTTGTGAAGCTTGGGGTTTTGGTTCTGGTTTTGGTGAATCTGTAGTTTCTCCAGGTTTTGCACTTCTATCTCCAGCCATTTGTGCATCACCAGCTTTATCTTTTTGTGTTGGTCCTTCCTCACCTTCTGGTTTTTCTCCATATACATATTGATGAGCTTGGTCGTGAGCTTCGTGTTCTGGGTCATCTGCTGCTGATCCCGCCTGAATTTCTATTTCTTTAGTGCCATCTTTAGTTTTCTTCTGATATTTAATTTTATCTTTCTTTCTCTTCTCTATTTCAGAACCAGATGGTTTAGCTTCCAACAATAAAACAAATTCATTTATAGCATCCCAAGTCCACCCCTCATCTAACAATATATTTTCTAAATGAAAAATATGATGCTTATTTTTAGAATTTGGACCTAACTTACCAATCTTTTGTGACCATTTTGTTACAATTTTTTTAAAATAACTCATACTATAAATTTCTCCGTTATATCTTCCATCTCGTGATAATTTTCTCCCCAATGTACTTTAACTGGAAATCTACCATTATGTTCTAATATAGATTTAATTGTTTGCAAACATTCTAAATCGTCCTCTATATTAAAATCAAACAAAAAACTATCATATGAATATAAAATCAACTTACTCCTATATTTATTTATCTTTGGTAACAAATTATTTAATACTTCCATGTTTCTTTCTGTTTCTAAATTTTGAATAAAGTAATTAAACAATTTATTTTTATTCATATCACTCATATTACTACTATATATCTTCTTTCTATAAATATAAGATTCTATATATTTATCCTTTAGATATAACTTCCAAAGTTTTTTTACAAAGCCTTTTACTTCACCAAAAAATTCTATATTTTTTCCAATATCAAAAGGTACTCCACCATATAAATATTTAAAACTTAATACTTTAGCCTCTTCGTAAGTAATTCCATATAGTTCTGCAAAATATTCATGTACTGAAGTTTTTGGTAACTCAAAATTTAAAACATCTGCAATCAATCTCAAATGATATGCATCATAATCAAACTCTACCAATTTACCTTTACTACCAAACCTACTTATATAAGGTTTTCTGCTACCATCTGTTTTATTTAATGCTGCAAAATTCAATCCACCAAATCTATTAGATGGACGACCTGTAGATGTGAAATTATTATACTGTGTATAAACCAATTTATCGTTTTTTAGCATTCCATTTTTTTCTATAGTATATAATATTCTTGTCATATAATCATATCTAGAATTTATAAACTCATCATTGAAAATATTATCATCCATATGTTTTTTAATATATTCATAATGCTTTAATAATGGGATATAATCATTAAGATTTTTTTGATTTGGGAATTTATAATCCCAAAAAGATATGTAATTATCAGCTTCATCTATATCATTATAATCTTTATTAGTTTCTAAATATAATAGTGTCGATATATCTACCATATGTTTAAAATCAATTTGATGTAAAAGATTCTTTTTATTCCACACATACTTTTTATTTTCTGTTACTAACCGACCTAAATTCTCAATAGGTAAATTTAGAGCATCATTATGATTGAACGGTAATATATAATCATCATCTATTCTTACACATAAAAAAGATATCCTATTATGAGATGGGTGTAAATGTATATCTGAAAATACATAATAGATTACAGGTTCTGCCTTTCTGCTATTATATTTAGACCAAAAGGAATCAAATTCTTTTTTTGACTCAATTATTTCCAATATACTTCACTCCATATTTTAACAGTTTCGGGATAAATGTCATACATCATTTCTTTTAAACATTTAGCATATTGTTGAATTTCCCATTGTGCAGTTTTCTCATCTCTCAATTCTATAAAATTCATAATTGCTTGAAATGATGCCGTCCAATAAACTTCGGTGTATTGTGATAATGGTAATACCACTCTGGCTTGTTCTTTAGCCATTCCACTTTTTACCATTGTTTCATAAACTCTCTCAACATCTAATAAATATCTTTCATATATATGAGTCATTCTTTTCTGCTGTAAAACATCTAACTCGCCTTCTGATGCTTGTTTGTTATCTTGAGATTGTTTTCTCCACACCTCTGGAATATAATAATCTGATACGGGAGTATATCTACCACTTATCTCATTCCATGCGTGGTCTTTGGTGGGATATGATGATGTGGTTTCTATTCCAACTACGTGTTTATACCATTGTCGCATAACAAATTCTGGTGCTTTAAGATGGAATTGCACCACCATATGTCGAAATGGAGAGAAGTGTTTATATTTGGCAAGAAATTTTACGAGTGCTCTATCTGACTTATCATACACTTCTTTTCTTTTACCAAATGAAACTCTTGCTGAATTAACTACCGTTAGGTCTGATCCTAATGTATCTATAACTTCAACAAATCCCTTATCGAGAACCTGTTTTTTCATTTTATAACCTTTTATTACCTATAAGTATCAAATTAATTTTCAATAATTTATTTTTTATTTAGATTAATACTATTCTGATACTCTAATTCTATATTCACAGTCAAGTGCATATTTAAATACTTTTTCTGAATCCGTTGGTGGTACATGGGCTGGAATTCTCAATGCATGAGCTATAAATTGATCAAATTCCAGCCAACTATTAACTCTAAATTCATTTTTTAATAATGTCTTAAATATACTTTCAAATATTTTTATTTCTTCATTAAAAGGATACTTTGATGTAAGTGTATCTCCTGGATTAGTTTGCCGAGTTCCAGGTGGAGTAAATCTAGCTGGTCCTATTAATAGTGATTTTCCAGGCACATCATCTCCATCATAATGTTTCTTTTTTTGCCATATATAAGGATATATTGGCGCATCATATCCAGCTGGATAGAAAAAACGATCTTTCCCTGTATAAGAGTGAGGTACAGCCTTAAAATACTCTTTTGATGCAACCGATTCACCTATATTTTTTTTAGAAACCAAAATAGATAATGAAGTTCCTGGTTTTTGCAATATTTTTGGTCTGTGAGATTCGAAGAAAGTATCAGCCAACATATCTTCATAAACAACTTCCTCAGTTGGTTTTTTTAATCCATAATATGCTAATCCACTAATAATAATTGACATTTGCAAAAATAATAATAATTCTTCATTTGAAGAAAACTTCATCGCTGGAATGGCATGTTTACCTGTAATCTTGGAATACTTTTCAAATGCACTATAATAGGTAACGCCCGATGTAGGTGCCGTTTGCTCAACTGTTATACTTGGAATTGTAACCTCATCCTTTTTTAGAGATTTCAATACCTCACTAAAATCTGCATATTCTGATATATCTCCTTGTTCATATTGTCCATCTCTTAAAGCACTATCTGGTTTCCGTAATCTGGTAATAGCATCTTTTACACCTAATTCCTCTAAAGAACCTGGTTTATTATTTTCTGACCAAACTGTAGTATTAATACCTTCTAAAATAAAATTGTCTCCTAATAGAGATTTACTAGCAAAGTTATAATTTAAATTAAAAAAGTTACTATACTCGGATATTGCAAGACTTGCTGGACGTTTAATAATGTCCATATCACCATCATTATCTTTCACAACAAATTCATATGGAAATGCATTTGGATTCATTCTTGGCATTCCTGTAATCATAGTATTCCAACCATCACTACTTATTTCATGTGAAATGTCTGATGCTTGAAATAATATCGGATATTCACCCCCACCTTGAATACCATCAGGTCTTGCTTGCCAAGCTTTTGGTAAATATTTAGATATATATGAATTACCTGGAAAAATTCCAGCAGTTCCATCTATAGTTAAAGATAAATCCAAAAGTCCATTTATAGTTGGATAATTAGTTTGCACTGCATTCGTATGATACTGTAATTCATATTCCATAATCCTTCTCATATTAAATGGATGAGATTCTTCTAATGTTCCCTTAGAATTATAATATCCATATTGAAACTTAGATTTCATCTCCTCAATATTTAAAGCATAAGATACTCGTTTATCAACACTACTTTCTCCATCTGTATCTCCTTTTTCTTCTTTTTTTCTTGTGTCTGCATAAATATCCCGTTTTCCAATTGACCTTAATAATTCTTTATTCAAAGTTGTTAAAAATGGGTCTGGTACAATATATCTATGTTTTCCAACTTCATTCTCACCATCTCCAGAAATAGTTAATTTTTTAGAAGTTATAATTGGTGATAATCCTGTAAGTCTTTCGGAAATTGATTTTTTAGCCACATCTTTTCCATCAGAATCCAATCTAAGAAATTTTGATAATTTTTGGGCCTCTACTGAACCTCTACTTTCATCATATATCCCTAAATTGCGCATATGTTCATTTCCAGAATATAAAGCTGTAATTGCCATTTCATTTGGTATAGTAACTTTTAAATCTTGAGATTTTACTATTGATTCTTTTTCCCATGCTGGAAATTCAAATACTCTAATTTTGTTAGCTTCTTCTTTTAAAGTACCTGGAGATTTAGATATATTTTTCCAAATAGCTTTATCAGAAATTAAATTTGTATCCACTATCCCTACCATATTATCATCTCTACCTTGCTGTACCTCTAATTGATGAATTTTTCCAAAATTATTATACATTATTGAAATAAATCTATCAATACCTTCCTTTAATGTTCCTATATTAAGAAAAGCCTGTTGTAATGTAGATGCTTCTACAAATAAATTTCTAATATATCCTCTTCTATATTCATCAGATTTTCCGTGTGGTATTTCTACTGGAGATATTCCAACTCCTTCTGATCCCTTCAATTCAGAGTTTAAAAACTTACCTAAACTCCCATAAAAATTAAAATCCTCTCCACGACCAGTAGGTATACCTTCTACCAAATGTCGACTTTTTTCTAAACCTTCAACTCTATCAGGTATTAATACCTGTTTTACATCAGTTGTAAGTAAATCCTTTGGTAATCCTATTTTATTAGATTCATATCCTGTAATAATCTTACCTTCATCATTAATTTTAGGTTCTACTGATTTAAAAAGTGAAACTGGATACCCACCTGTATCAACATCAGGTATATATCCCAAATATCTAGTCAATATATTATCTTCAAACCATCCCCATCGTATCCAAATATTAGGTGGAATGGACTCCTCTACCCATTCCAAAAATTCATCAGTAGCCTCTAAAGGTTCTTTGGTCTTTTTGGACTTTCTGGCTTTCTCAGTTGACACAAATGGCGTATCTGGATCTCCCTCTGGAAGCTTAGCCCACTCTGGCTTAAGAAAGTCAGGCCACCAAGCTGGAAAGCTTATAAAATTAAAAGATATAGGACTTACGCTATGGCCGCGATTATCTGGTTGTGCTTTCTCTCTAGCATGTGCTTTTTTTCGTCCTTTAGGTATTAAATTATCTCTATAGGATTCTTCTGCATATGTTTCTGATAATTTATCAAAATCTTTTTTTGATTTATTCCAATTAAATCCGGTAAAAATTTGTGTAGTCTTTTTTTGTCGATAGGAAGTAAAAATAGTTATTTTGTTTTGAGTTTCCGTAGGTGTCCCTATATCCTGAGTAGTGATATGTTCTCCATTTACCACACTATCGGAGTTTTGCCAAATATAAAATTTAGATTCTATTTCTGGTGTGTCATCGTCAAAATTTTCAGGTACATCTATTGGATCTTCTGTTGCGGTTATAAAAGGTGGAGGATTAGGAACTTTTGTAGTATTAAATTTCTTTTGTCGTTTTCCTTCTCTACCTGATCTCAACCAGGGAATAGCTAGCTCTTGGCGGTGTTCCATGTGAGCTACAAGAGGATAATTATCAGTAGGATCATCATCTTGAACTCCTTCAGTAAATAAAGATTTAGCTATATGATTAGCCTTTTTTTTATAATCAGTCACCTGTGGGTCATTCCAATTTTTCATTATACTAGATCCAGAAGGTATATAAAACCCATCTATAGCCTTTTTTGTTTCAGGACCGAAACCACCATCTGCTCCCGACGGAAGCGTCTGACCTTGTTCCAGTAATGCTTCTTGAAATACTGCTACTAATGGTTCATATCTAGTCCAATAATCCCATCCTGTCTTATAAGCTTCTATCATCAACGATAAAGTAAATTGTTGTCTCTCATATGCAATTTCTTGGTTTCCAGTGTCGATGGGCATCCCTCCCATTAAATAAAATGCCGCATCTAACGGATCTATTCCATCCCCAAAATCCGAACTAGCCTTTTTGGTTTTCCCCTTATATGAAATGCCCTTCCTAGGTGTTCTTGAATATCCTTGTATAAGAGACCCATAAACAATTTCTGGTAAATTATGCATCATTAAATAAAATTCATCTGATACCTCGTCTGGAGATGTAAACTCTCTTTTTCTCTCTGCCTCGGCATTTCCTGCACTTATTGCTGATGGTGAATACTCTCTATCTACCTTTGTATCCAATAAACTCATTCCAACAGTTTGAATCTTTACTACACAATCAAAACCACCATCATCTCTCAACGAATATTCAAAGTTAGAAATTTGTCCTAAAACATATTCATAATCTCCAGAATGTTTTAAAATTTCTGTTTCATAATTTTCAGCAGTATTCTCTTTTAATAAGTCTATTACTCCACTATCATTATTGAATCCTGATACTCCACTTTTATTATATATATCAATAATTTTATGTCCTAATGAAGTATTAAACATTGATGAATCTGTATCAGTTGCTTGATTCCATCCAAATTCTACTAAAACTTCTGTCCCAATTCTAAAAAAATATGGAGAAAGTCTATCGAGATCTTCTAATGAAAATACAGTAAAATTAACTGTACATTCCCTACGAGATTTTATATCTCCTTCATATCTAGTTGAAATTGATTTTATTCCTGAAATTGGTCTATAGAGTGTATTCTTATTATCTTTCAGAGGACTATAAATTGAATCAAAAGAACTTTTCATTAAAGGTTCATTAGCACCAGGTTCTTGATTTAACTCACCTGCTCCAATAATTGCTATTCTCTTTTTATCATCTTCTCCAGATATAACACTTAATCCAATCATATGTGCCCAAGTAGATCTATTATGAAATTGAAGAAAATCATCGCCTAATTCTAAAGATTTATTAGCTGAAGTTGATTCTGTAATACTTTGACGTGCGAATGCCTTTTGCTTTTGTAAAAGTTTATAACGAATTTCTTTTGGTATAGGTCTAAGATTGAAATTAGACATAATTAGAATAACCTATTTATATTTTCCAACTCTATCAATACTCCACTTATATTTACAGGAACTCTTATCTGTTTACTTGTATCTAAATAAATAGAACCATCAAATATATTATTTGCCTGAGCGATTACCCACCATAAAGATTGGTCACCGTAAAACTTGAATGCTAAATGTTCACATCTTTCTAAATCATCTGGAAACATATAGATATCATCATCTCTTAAAGGTATTTTTGGATATATGGTTGGCTTTAAAACTTTCTGTTTTAATCTCTTGTCCATTTTTTTATCTGTAAATTTATATCTCATTTAATTTTTTCCCATCAGCGTAAGACTGTTGTATGTTAAGGCATCTACGGCGTTTCGTTCACTAGGAGTCATCTCTCGGCTGTTTATCCCAAGATGGGATTCAAGGTGGGAAAGGGTCCCACTGTCTACATGTCCAGAAATATCTATTGGATCGGCAGGTACAGGTGGAAGAGGATCCCATTGATTATACTGAGGTAAACTATCTACCATTGCATCAATTTCTGCATCCATTCCTGAATATTCTGTTGGGTCTAGAAAATCAGACTCTACGTTGGGAGTAAAGGGTACGTTAGGTCTGGTGGGTTTGGGGAGCACGGGACTGTCCAAGGTACTGAGCCCAGTATGTTGTGAATATCGACCGTAATGATCCGTTTCCCCATGTGGAACTTGACCAATAAATGGATTATTTAATGCCCTTAACTCTCTGAAATTACTTCCTAGATGTGGTCCATATTTTTGTGGTAATCCCTTTCCAATATATCTAAAATCACAACTTACATTTATAAACTTAGGAAATTGTAATCCTTTTTGTGTTTCCCAAGGACTACTTTCTTCTACAGTATAACTCAATGAATTTAAAAATCCAGGAGCTTCATATAATATATTTCCAATTGTTAATTCTGTCATTGGTGGAACCATTCTATTACTATTCTGTGAATCATAATCTGGGTAACATAATCCCATTAAATAACTTAACTTTTCCATTAATGCTGGAAATTCAGTTTTTGATTTAGGTGCTATAGAAAAGTTAAAACTTATATTTCTGTCAGCTCCTTTATAAACATGAACTTGATCTGCCCTACCAATATATCTTTCTGATGACCAATCTGGAGTTATATTATCATTTATACCAGATAATATTGCTCTAAATACTAAAAATTTACCATTTACCATATCCTTAAATCTAAATTTAATAAAATCTTCAATAGGACGACCTATCCAATTGTAATAATTTTGAGATGATGGATCTTGTTTACTATATGGAAATAAATTAATTTTATCTACTCTATCACCCTGATTAGATGATGTCCACCCTAATCCGTAATCCGATGTAAGTTTCGAAATTTTATCTGCTTTACCTTGATCTCCTACATCATCTGTAATTATTCTACCTTTTAGTCTGGACATAAAATTCTTACTTGCTCTGGTTCGAGAAGTACCGTTTACACTATCATATAATTCTTGAAGTTCTCCACCAGACCTAAGTTCGGTTTTATGGGTGCGTCCGCCATATGCATTAGTTTTATTTAATTTATCATAATCCAATGAAGCAAATCTTTTATCCCCTTCAATTACTCCTGAATTTTTATTTTCCCCTATATTAATTTTACGATTTCCATCTTGATCTTTATAAGTTTTTTGAGAATCTACATATCTAGAAGGTGGTTCTGGAGATTTCTCTAAGTTATACCCCGTAATTGAACTTGCGGCTGATGTAAATGATTTTGTGAGTCCTCGCAATAAGCCTTTTTTAAGTTTATCTCCAAATGTTCCAGCGGCAGTTCCAGTTTCTTCTGATTCAAAACTTTCGTTAGCCCACTGCGCTAATTTATTACCTTTATCTCGTCTGTTTTTTGGTCCCCAATCATAACCTTCATATCTTTCATATAATCCTAGGGTAACAGGAGATACTGAACCTGGGTCAAGAAAACTATTTATAGGATTAAAAATACTTGTTTTTATTGTATTCAAAAGTCCCTCTGCACTAATATGTCTTTGTAATTTTACTACTCTTGTAGCGTTCGCTTCAAAGCTCAATGGATTAAATACTCTTGTTTCCTCTCGTGGATTTAATGCCTGTAAAAGAGCTTGTTTTCCTAATATAAAATTTCCAGTATTACCACTATCATGTAAAAGTGTAAATAATCTATGTAAATCTGCTTCTACTCTAACTCGCGCTGTCGGCAATCCACCTCTTACAAATTCTATAGTTGGTCCAGCTCCTTGCCTTCTATCAGTATTTCCACTATAACGAAAAACTTCTTTAAGAGATTTCCCACTCACATACGAATCCTGATCACCCACATCATCATGAGGTCCACCCATATCTAACAAAGATTTATAAATAATAGGATGAATTGGAAATAATGAACCATGACCTGCTTCTTCTCTTATTTTATGAGGGTTCTTCCATTCCCAATAATGATTTATATAACCAAATTTTCCATATGTTCCACCTTCTGCATTTGTAGGATGTACAAATTTTCTTGCTAGCTCAGAACCTATTTTTGGAACTTTATATGTAGATGCTCCTATCATAGTATTAAGTCTAGTTACTTCGTCCTCATCCGCTAAATTAACTGATGAGTAAATTGGATAATCTTCAGGTGAATATGAATTGGGCAAAGGTACCACTCCTTCACTAGAACGAACTCCCAAGTTGAAATGAGTTCCAGATTGACCCAAAGCTACGGCTCCGTTATGTAATGGGGGAGTAAATCTTCTACGATAATGCTTTCTAATATGCCAACTACCTTGACCTGGATAAGGAAAATCATATCCATCCATTCCATCTAAATTTGCTGATATTTTTATATTAGATCTATCACCGTTTTCATCTATAGGAATTGCTAATCTTGAAGCTACTCCAGTATTTGGGTCTCCTGTTTGCCAATTTAGTTTTCCCATATTTGTAGTAAATCCATATGGATGTAAATCTTGATCTGGATTAAAAGTTTTACCTTTTTTAGTTCCAGCCATAAAATTAACACCTTTAGACTGTAAACTTGATTGATTATACGCAGCCCAGGGATACTCACCCATTTGATCCCACATAGTTTGACCTCTTACATCCCACGTATTTGGAACGTCTGGAATTATAGATTTAGAACTAAGTTGCCACATATGAGGACTATCAACTGCCATATCTGATGTGGGAGGACCAAACCCAAAGACATACTTACCAGCCAGGTCACCTTCCGTAACCATATAAGCTAGTTGAGACCTAGAATTATGTGGTAATTCTGTATTATCTTTACCAATATTCTTCCAAAATCCTAGCGGTAAGGTATGTGTTCCAGATTCTCCACCAGCGTTACCCCATTTACCTGGAATTCCACTAAAATAATCAACTACATCTACATTACCTAAGCCTGTAACAGATCTAGTATCTCCAAGTCTAAAAGTTCCCTGGTGATTTCCACTTACTACTGGATATGTATATGGTAATGTTCCATCACCTACCTTATTCAGAGATGTTTTGCCTGACTCCGTATCTGTTATAGGAGTTAAAAATTGAGATGTTAATTTACTATTAAAAAATTTAGTAAAACCCTCGGCATGTATTTCAACCGCTGCTGAATCAAGTGGTGGTTTAGGAAACCAATTAACTCTAGGACCATGAATATTAAAAGATGACTTTATTCCAAGAACTTGACCTAAAGTATCTGGATATACATAGTTTTTCCAATCTTCAGAAATTCCTATAAATTTACTTTCACCAATTTGCATATTTTTAGTAAATCCCATAGCATCATGATCTGTAAAATAATTAACTGTAGACGGTTTGTGGCGTTTTGGAACTTTAACTAATGTTATGTTTGAATTTAAATGGGTATTATCGCTATACGAGAAGTCCTTTAATCCTAGGTCAGTTTCAATTCTACCTTTTTGGGTTACTCCTTTAGGTGAATATTTTTTTAATTTTGGTCTGTTTAAGTCTGTTAATGCCATCTTTAACCCTCTGTAAATCCTCTATAAAGTTTATTTTGACCTTTTGTAGTTGCATCAATCATGCTCTGTCGTTGTTGAGTTGATTGTGCTTGTCCTTTACTGATAGTTTGTTCTAATTTATTCATTGCTCTTGTTTGATTAGTAATGGCCATTGCTATCTGAGAATTACCACCACCACCGCCTAATCCAGCTGGATTTTTTGTTCCTATAATTGTATCATCAGGACTAAATGGTATTGGATTCATACCTGGTCTAGAAACAAAATCATTTTGCATTACTTTGTTCACAAAAGGGGCTACTATTGTAGCACCAGCTGCTGCGCCTGTTACTCCACCAGCTATTCCACCAGCTAATATTTTCGCTCCTTGTTTTGCAAACACCTTAGTAGCCATTAAAGCTCCAGCAATTATACCTACTATACCCATAACAACTACTGATACAGCAGTAAATGCATTCTTTGTTTTTGTAGCAGCTTCAGATACCTTTTCCTGAGCACTAAGCATCTTAGTTAAATTAACAATGTCTGTTCCTGCAGCTTTAGCAATTAAATTTCTTTCTACCACATTTAATTTTTCTAAATCTATTTGATCGCCAATCTGTCGTTTAACTTCTTCCATCATTCCTACAAGGTCATTCTGCATCATCAACCGTCGTGCCATATCAAAATTCATCTGTGTACCGAGAACTGCATTAGCTTCAAATTGTGCATTTATAGAACCTTCTATATCTAATAAATGTGTAGATATTTGATCAGCAACATCCAATCCTACTCCCATAGCTCTTATATGAACAGCTGCTTTCATAAATCCTTCAGCTGCTCCAGATGCATGTTTTGCCATCAATTCAGTAGCGCCTGCTATATCATCAAATACTTTTGAAGGTAATACTCCTTTAGCTCTAGCAAAGTTAGCTACGGTGTTCTGTACATTAATTAATTGTTCATGACTACTATCCGATAAAGCAGTTTGTATTCTTAATAACTTTACTGCTTGAGCTGCTTCTATTCCATAAAAGAATGATTGTTTTTTAAGTTGCCATGCTATTTTAGTATTTACATCATTGATGGTTCCAAACTCTTCCGCCATCGCTACAACATAACCTTTATTAATTAATAATGCTGGACTCAGTTTAAGGGTCTGTCCTACAGAAAGCCCTGTTTCAAATGCAAACTTAGCCATACCAGCTGCCATTGCAACTACAGCTGCGGCAATACCTAAACCTAATAACTTCATTTTACTAAATCCTTGTACTACACCTTCTGCTCCATCTCCTGCAGTTAATAGCTTTTGACCAACCATATTCACTCCAGCAGCTGTCGCCCCAGTTGCTGCTGCACCTTTTGCACCAAATATTTTTTTGAATCCCTTAACAAATTTTGAACCCAGAAACATTTTACCCAACCCTGCATTTTCTACCATTCCAGAAGTAAAACCTTCAACTGAACCACCAAATATACCCTCTTTCACAAACCCACCTACTACTTGAGCTCCTTCTCTAAATGTATCCTGCATATCTTTGCTTATATCACCAAAATTTATAGCATCGCCTATAAAATCTCCTATAAACGGAATTTGACGAATTGTACTCTCTATACCACTCACCATATTACTTATAGAGTTAGCTCCTGCATTTACCAAATTATTATATCTTTTCTGTGATTTCTGTAACCTATTTAATTGTTTATATTGGTCTCCTAAAACTTTATCTCCTGCTTTTTGAGATTTTAGAATTTCATCATTTATATCAGACCAATCTACAGTTTCTTTATGAACATCTTTTGTATTTGATAAAACCTGTTTTGTTATATCTAAAAAATCTTTATTATTACTAGCTATTTTTTTAGAGGATGATTCAGATAACTGTATAGATTTATTTATAGATTCCCACATACCAGAAATAGTCCTAAGTAATCTAGGTTGATCTTGAAGCAACTTCTTTAGTTCTTTTGCATCATCTACTTGTTGTTTTGTGAATTTTGGGTCTGCCATAAGTTTTATTTTCTTTTAATTGTATAGTGTAGAATACACTATATCTAAATTACATTCCTACTATTTTATCTAAAGCATCCATTTTATTTGCCAATTCAGGATCATCTTTTCTCATCTTCTCAATATGTGTTACAATACGTTTTCCAATATCATCTGCAGCCTTTAAATGTTTTTTCATAACTGGATCTCTTGATAAAGCTTTTACAACTTTTGAAGATTTCCTTTTTGCTACTGCTTTAAAAAGACTACCGAGAAATTCAGTAATTATTTTATTTTCTTTTACTATATATTTAGCCAAGATTGACTCCTAAAAACTTAAATTAAGGGATTCATATATAAATATACAGATAATCATTTTTTAATTTTGGGGAATTTTGGGTTTATAGATTTTCTTTGAGATTTTTCTATAGCTTCTTTTTCTTCCTTATAAGCCTTGTCTAATCTTTGAATGTACCATCTTCTTAGATAAACTGGCATATTATAGGCTTGATCAAACGGTATTGAACCTCTAGAATTAAATGTTAGTTGAAATATCTGTTCGTGGATCTGAGTTTTATACTCAGGCGGAAGGCCAAAAAAACTGTACCGTCATCGGGACGGTAACTTCTACCTCCTCCCCGTCCACATCAATTAATATTTCTAAATTGATATCGGGGGTGTTGTCTGAAATATATTCTCTAAAAGATCTACTATCTACAGCGAAAAATTCATTATCTACAAAATTATTAACAACTGATCGTTCTGAATTACCATCAACTTCAAGTATCATATGTTTTAATCTAGTAGTAAGAGTTCTATCTATATCACTGACTTTACTTAATGATTTAGCGTGTCTTTCAATAGCATCAACATCACCACTAGTTAATAATTTATACTTAATAACTCTATCTGTAGTAGGTAAAGTAAATTCAAATACATTTTGTCCTTTAGTTCTCTTACTAAAATCTACTATAACATCCTTCAATGAAGTTAAATCCAAATTATGTGTTGTAGGTTCTCCAGTAACAGGCGATATAACTTCAAACTCATAATGTTTACCATAAGCTAACACTCTTGCAGCTATCAATAAAGCATTTTTATCACCTATCAATAAATCATCAACTTTGACTTTTTTATCAACTATCAAACTATCTAAAAGTACATCTAAAACAACACCTTTAGCAATAAGATTTTGTGATGTCAAAACATCTTCATCTTTAGCTGTCATATATTTTAATTCGACCTGGCCACTAGATAATGGGCTTTTTTCAGGATAAAAATATCCTTTCGACGGTAGATCGATAATTTCCGTCGGAAACGTAGTTTCGGGCATGTTATTCTCCTTAATAAGATTTATAACTAATTGTAAATATAACTAAAATTTATCAAACAAATTTTTATTTTGTATTATTTTTTCTTGGATATAGTATCCCATATAGGTTTTAATACCATATCAAAAATAACATCATCCTTCTTAGATGGACTAAGACGAACAATTTTTTCAATTGTATAAAATCCTAAAAGAACCCATTCCCAATTCTGTGCTAACCATTCACTCATTTTTATTCTCCGTTATTAATTAGAATTGTAAGATTGCGTAATCATAACGCAATTGTAATTCAATATCTACTGGATCTGTTCCATTTGCAAAATCCAAATCATTAAAGTTTGCATCTTGTACCCATGCTCCTTTTAATGTCCATTCTTCAACCACATCACCAACTGGACCTAATAAATTAAAAGATACATCCTTTTTATAAAAATCTGAATAACCATCTCTACCTGTTACTGATTCGTGAGATAATCTAACCCATTCCATTGCTGCCTGTGCTGCAGAAGGAACTACTGGGTCATATAAAGTAACTACTAAAGGTTGCCATTCTCCTTTACCTTTAATATATCTCTTTACATTAATATGGTCTAATACTATTTCTTCAAATGTAATCTGGGGCCTACTAGCTGTTTTAATCAAGTATGCAGGAATACCTTCGATATACATGACATACCGATTTTTAGTTTTCGGTTCAAATGGGGTAAACATTATTTCAGTTGCGTCAATTAACTCAGGCATCTTTTCTTCTCCTAAATAAGATTTCTTTTCAGTAATAAATATAACGGTTATGAAAAATTGCGCTTATATTAATAATATCCTTTAGAAGTTTTTTTGAAGTTTTTATAAAAACAAAAAACCCCAGTAAAACTGGGGCTTTTAGTTATCTTATAAAGATATTTTATTATTCTGGAAAGGTTGCTCCAGTAGGTTGGACAACAAAGTCCAATACAATGAACTCAGCAGTTCTTGTAGGTTGAACAAATATCTGTCCAACTAACCTATTTCTATCTATTTCATCAGGTGTATTGTTTGATTCATCCATCACTACCCTAAAAGCATTCAAACCACTATTGGATTGTACATTTTCAAGATATGGATTAACCGTATTCAAGAAACGATTTCTTGTTGCGGTTGTATTCTGTTCAAACACCAAGAATTTAGATGTTGAAGCGATAAACTTCTTCAGATTAATTAACAATCTACGAACATTAATCCTATCAAGTGCTGAAGGTTTGGATTGTAATGTTTTTTGTCCAAACACCGTCGGTCCTTGACCTGGGAATGTTGCAATTGGGTTAATTCTTTCTTCATAAAGCTTATCCCTCTCTGCATGATTTAACTTAAACTTAGCTTTAGAGGTTATAGTCAATCCACCTCTATTTAATCCTGCAGGTGCAAACCATTCTTGACCTATCCTGTCATTAAAAGCAAATACGCCAGATAAAGCGACTGAAGGTGGTACCCAAATTGGTTCCACATTGCCTCCTTCTATGGCATAATTTACTTGTACCCAGGGATAATACGTAGCTGCATAATTGGTATCTATTGATCCAAGAGCACTTGCTGCTTGCGAAATAGTATCTGCCCAATGGAATCCGTCCATTATATAGAAACAATCTGCTCTTTCTTCCACCTTAGTTATAGCATGTTCGGTAACATTATTATGACAATTACTACCATCCTTACTATGAATAATTCCAGGAATTACCAACATATTAATATCGAATTCATCTGGATTAGATACTGCATTAATAGCTCGTTTGTATAATGTAGTTCCACTAGTACTTGAAGTAGAACAATCAAATCCCATCACATTAGTAGTAGTTACATCATTACCCATAGATGGTTTTGAAGCTGGATCTACACCGTCGAATCCCCATTGAAAAGGAACTGCAAACCGTCTCTGACCTATATCAGATAAAGCTAATGTTATCTTTTCAGTTGAATCTGAATAAGTTGAAGGACTTCCAGGTAAATTTGCTGCGTCACCATGTCCATACACATTATTTAAACTAAAGCATTCATTAGATCCAGTTCCTGTTCCACTTGGAATAGGTGAAAGATAAGCTGCTCCATCATTATCATATTTGCCTCTTATTCTATTATCTGTTCCAATATCCATGAAATCATGTCCATGATACACTCCTGCTTGAAAGGTTTGTTGATTAGTATTATCAATTTGTTGAAGCTTCATTGAAGCTGAAGGTATTGCCGTACCACCTGGAATTGGATTATCTAAAGATGCATATCCGTACGGTACTACCGATTTTGGATAATTTTCTAAGTTTTGATAATCTCCAACTCTACACCATTTAGATCTATTTGGAAAGTTTCCATGATATGTCAACCTACCATTAGAATCTACAACTACATGAGAATCACCAATTTGTTTTGCAAAATAGCTTGGAGAAGCTGGATTAAAATCACAATTTTCCCAAGTTTCTGGTGCTCTACCATCTAGAGGTATAATAGACAAAGTAAAATCTCCATAATCAGATCCTGGAATTGTTCCAGCTGCTCTAATATTAGAAATACCTACTTTATATTCAGTATTCATATCAGTACCATGACCTAATGTATATACTCTAAATAAGTTTTTAAAACTTCTAGCTGTAGCGCCACCATCCCAACCAGTTGCACCTTGATCTATAATATAAGGTGTTCTTGCAGTACAATAATCAACATTTCCACCCCATGTAGCTGAGTTACCTACTGCATCATATTGAGCAGTATAAGCTCCATTAGTTCCACCAGAAAAATTTAATCCAGCGGATGATGAAACACTACCAGTAACTTCTACACCACCTACATTATCACCCATAGTATCTGCTGACGTATGAAATGCCTTATAGATATATGCATAATCAGTATTATTTTGAGGATCTGATGAGATCTTTTTAGCAAAATAATTTGCACTACCACTATCAAAGCTCAAATTAGCAAAAGTTTGATGTACTCCACTTGAACCACTTATAGTTAAATCAAACTCTCCACTAGAAATATCTATACTTGCGGAAGCTGAAAGTCCAATTCCAACATTCTGTCCCAGTCTTGTATTAGCTACTGAAAAAGCAACACGACTACCAGATTGAGCAGTATGAGATGCACTTGCTGCACATACTACATTTACATAATCCGCTCTATATCCACCTGTATGCATTACCCGAACTACCGTTACGGTAGATGCGGATTTTAAGTATTCTTGTACTGCAAAGGGAACATAGGATGTTTTTATATTTTGACCAAATCTTTCTTCAAATTCTCCACCACCGGCTATAATAGTTGGGACAAACGCTGGACCTTTTTGAGTTGGTCCGATTATTGCTGCTCCAATATTAGCTACACCTTGAGGGAGATAAGAAAGATCTGTTTCCTGCGTGAATACGCCAGGACTAACAATTCTTTCTGCCATTTAATTTCTCCTAGATTTTAGATTAAAAATTAGTTATAAAAGTCAAATATTATTTAGTATAAATATAAAATTAAAATCCCAAAATTACTCATTCGGTGTAAAAATACCGGTATCTAGGTCTAAATTTCCAATTCCATACTTGGAAGTTAGGTCTTCAACAAGTTTTCTCTCATCTTCTTGAGCAGTTGCATGTTGCGCTAACAGTTCTTCTTTCTGAGTATCCAAAGAATCCAAATTTTCTTGTAATCTCTCAGAGGCAATTGAAACTTGTCCTAGATTTACTGTAATTTGAGTATAACGACTTTGTAATTCTCTAATTTTTTCAGTTTCTTCTGCAGCAATCTTAACTTCTGCAGTTTTGTTTTCCGTTTCAGGCATGTTTATAACTCCTATTTATATTAGTTAATAGTTAATTTAAGTATCAAGTATATATATCGTTAAATTTATTCAAATAACAATTTTAATTCTTGATTAGTTTTAATTCATCAATTTCTGATTTAAGTTCTTTAATAGATTCTATCAAAACAGGAACTAACTTATTATAATCCACTGCTTTAAATGTTCCACTTCCCTTCAAACCATCGTAATCTTTCACAATTTCAGGAATGACTGCTTCAACTTCTTGTGCTAATACACCAACGTCATGTCCCATATCTTCTCGTTTCCAATCATACTCAACACCACGAAGTTGCATCACAGTATCTAAACCATATTTCATATCTGTAATATTCTCTTTCAAATTCATATCAGATGCTACTGTTGAAGAATAAGCAACAACGTCAGCGTCTGCGTGGAATGTTCCACCTGCAGCGAATCTAAATTCATCAGCAACATTATTAACCGAAACTTTTATCATATCGTCTGCTGAGAAATCAATAAGTTGATGACTAGAATAACCACCTATTGATAAACCGTTATTTATAATAGATGTAATAGAGGTTTGAGCAGCATCTATATCAATATCTGCAGTACTTAATGTTAAACCATCTCCTGCTGTAATTGCATGTGTAATTGTTAAAGTATCTCCACTTACTGCAGTAGTAATTCCAGCTCCACCTGCAATTGTAAGTGTATCCGTTGCAGAATTTGCAGTTGTATTTCCACTATCACTACTAATTACATCCCATAAATCTTGGTCGCCAGTATTAGTACCACTTGTGGCGGAAATATTATCAGCAATCGTCTTAGTAAGAGCAGTTCCACCAATTGTTAATGAGGTAGCATCAACTTCAACCTTACTTGCAGTTACATAAGTAATTGAAGCACTTGTTGCTGACAATGTTGCTGTACTTGGATTGTATGTTAATGTTCCAGTATCATCTAATAAAGCATTTGATCCATCGTGAAAAGGAACTGCAAAGGCTGTATTGGCTGTACTATCTGTAACAGTTACAGTAGCTGCCAATGTTGCATTACCTGCTGTTAAACTTGCTGCCGTTCCTGAAAGATTTGTTGCAACACCACTTGCTGGTGTTCCTAATGCTGGTGTTGTTAAGACAGGACTTGTTAAAGTTTTGTTAGTTAAAGTTTGTGAGGCAGTTAATTGTACAATGTTACTATTTGTGATAGATGCAATCTTAGTTGATGTATCAGCATTACCAGTAACATCTCCAGTTATATCACCTACAAACGCAGTTGATGTAATAGATGATGCTCCTGTTATTACACTACCATCTATACTAATATTGCCATCTATTAAAACAGCAGAACCTGCTGCTGGTTCAAGATTAATTGCTGCTCCAGAATCTAATGTTATTACTCCTGCTGAAGCAATCTCAGCAGTACCATCTACTGTAAATAAAAGATTTGCTGCTGCGGCTGCTGTATCAACCGTAGTGAAAGTCAAAGCACCATTGGCAGATGCTGCCATAGTAGCCGTATCACCAGATGATGGAGTCATCACAATTGAATCGTCTGTAATTACAGTAGAACCTACTGTAAAATCAGTAGTAGCATCTAATGTAGTTGCATTAACGGTTGTAAATGTAGCTGCGGCTGCTGTAGCTGCCCCAATAATAACACCATCCATTGCTCCATCTCCACCCGAATCATCAATATCAATGTTTGCAGTAGCAGTTAAATCTGTAAATGTACCAGCTGCGGGTGTAGTGCCACCAATGGCTCCTGGTATTGCCATAGTTTTACCAGCAACAGTCGCTGCGTTAAGATTAGCAACTACAGTTGTTGATTGAACTGTTAATGGTGCAGTACCAGTTGTAATACTTGAATGGAATTGAGGTGCTCCTAAATCTACACTTGAGGTTAAAGTTGTATCACTATGTCGATACGCTAACTGAGCTACCGCTGCATCAAGACCAAAATTTAATCCTGCTCCATTCATATTTGCTGAAGTTGTACTTCCACTAGCAATCGTGATATTTTTGTCTGCTACATTTAATGTAGTAGCATCAACCGTTACAGTTGTGCCATTTACGGTAAAATCTCCTCCGACCGTCACTCCACCAGCAAATGAACTATTTCCAGTTGATGTAATTGCTCCACATCCAACTGTTCCAAGACCAGTTACATTACCACTTGTATCAAATGTATAGTTACCATCTGAAAAAGTTCCATCTATTGTTAAATTTCGAATTGTTCCTATATCTTTTGATGCATCTAGTACTAATGCTTTACTCGCCGCGGCGGTTCCTGCAGTCACACTATCCAAAACACCTAACTCTGCGGTTGTTAAAGTCGTAGTATCAAGTGTTAATGAAGTATCTCCTGTAATTGTACCTGTTACTGCTAAATTACCTGATGTAGTTATTGCTCCACAACCAACTGTTCCTAAACCAGTTACATTTCCACTTGTATCGAAAGTATAGTTACCATCAGATATAGTACCAGTTAAAGTAATATTGGTTATACCTGATAATGCACCATTGAATGCAACTGCTCCATTAATATCTACAGTTGTATCAGATTCTATGGTTAATACACCATCTCCTGATTGATGAATAAATGTACCAGAATCACCAAATTGAAGTTTGTCTGTGCTGGAAAGTAACAGTCCAGTATCAAGAACGTGAGTTAATGAAACATCTTGATCATCACCAAAGTTTATAACACCTTCATCAGCGATAAAAAGATCTGACCAGTTTTGATTTGCTGAACCTAAACCTAACCCATCATCCGTAGCTGGATAAAGAGAAGTAGCACTCAAAGACATTTCATCTGCTCCGCCTGCCTCAAACGTAATTACATCATCTGCAGAAGCACGAATTGACGTGTCATCATCTGCATCTAAATCTATTCGTCCAGTTCCACCCATACTAATTGAACCTTGACCATTTAAATCAATATCATCTACCCAAAGTTTCAACCAAGCAGTGCCAGAAGCCCCTAGAGAGTCTGCAGAATCACTATTAGGAACTACATTTCCGTCTACCTTTAACTCACCCCCAGCAGGATCAACTACGACATCTGCTGCAGCTATAATTTTTAAATCTGTATCTACATCTATATAATCTGAAGCTGAATCTATTTCTAATCTAATAACCCTTGTATTACCACCAGCAATGCTAACTAGATTTGCTGAATGTGTCATTGTAACATCACCGCCATCTAAATTAATAACTCCACCACTACCTAAGTGTAAATCATTCCATCCTTGAGAAGTTGAACCTAAATTATAAGTTGCGTCTGCGTTTGGTATTAAATGTGAAGTTAAATCAGCAGTTATAGAAACTGAATCTGATGCAGAATCTCCAAAACTCATATCTCCGCCAAATGTTACAGAACCACTAAAATGTGAGTCTCCAGATCCTTCAAATCTACCAAAAGATGCAGTTGCTGCTGCACTTGCACTTAAAATATTTGTAGATTGACTGATCGTCATAAAGTTAGCAGAAGTTTCGACTCCTATACCTTTATTATCATGTAAATCTGCGCCTGTTAAACTACTATGTGTTTTTGCCATTATTCTTTCCCTTAGTTAGCTACTAATAATTCGCCATCTTCATTTGTTATAGTTGTAAAATCTAATATTGAGGTACTAGAACTGTCTACCACCATTTTTTCTATCAATCCTGGAATTGTAAATCCTGCTTCCTGAATTGTGCCATCTACACTTAAAGACCCAGTAACCTGTACTGTATTTGTGGTAGCTTGGATTGAACCTGTGGTAGCAAATATACCAGCTTCGATTCCTGTCAAATTACTTCCATCACCTTGATAAGACCCTGTAAAGGATCCTGTTAAATGTGATGCTCCTACTGCCGATGCATTTGTAATCGTCCCACTTGTAGATAACGACGAAACACTAGCATCTGAACCAGAGATTATGACTTTTTTCCAATTTGGCATTTATTCTTCCCTCAATCGCGGTTGGATACTCTTTAGAGCCCACTTCCCATCATCTGCCAAGAGATGGGCCAACCATTAAGCGTCATTTTCTTCTTTATTTCTTATCCAAAGCTCTCCCTCTTTTTCTTTGAGGGCTGCTTTCGCTCTTTCTTTTACTTCTTCTTCAATCGACATTGTTTTTTTGACTTCCCATTTAGGTTTATCAATTAATTTATATTGATTTCTCAATTTTACCACAACATCCATTGCTTGTTGTAAAAATTTTCCTGGAATCATTGATTCTTGTATTAAAGTTAACAAAAATTCAATTTCTGTTTTTCCAAACTTGGCTGCTTCATCAACCAATACTCGGGTTTTCCCCGTTCTTAACGCCATTTATGACCTCTATTTATTTTATATAATTTTAACTAAAAATCCAAATAGTTCCATCTGAATTTATTGCCATTTCACCAGCTCCATACTCTTTATCAGCGGTTACTGGATCATCATTATCACCTAACTGTTTTACAGTAACGACATGTTCTAATGCGGTTACTGCGGTAGCAGAAGCTGCAACTTCTTTAGCTACTGACCATCTGTTATCTCCAGTATCATGATATATCGCTGAACCACTATCGACTGAAGCACCTTCTTGTACAATCAAACCACCATCTACATTTGAAGCCGCTGAACCTGTAGCTGCAAATATAAAACTATCTCCAACCGCCAAATTTGTAGTGGACAATGTTGTAGTTGTACCATTTACGGTTAAATCTCCATTTATCGTTGCATTTGCAGTTATCGACAATGCACCACCTGTTATTGTTCCTGTAGTTGTAATAGCTGAAGCACCATTATTAATAGCTCCAAACCCAGTTGTAATCGAACCTGCATTTAATGCGCCTGCGGTAGTTAAATTCGCTAATGTTGTCAAACTAGTGTTAGTTGCTGCTAGAGTTACTGCTCCACCTGCTGCAACAGTTGCTTCACTACTAAAATTTGCAAACATTGAATCCTCAAGATTTGTAAAAGTTAATGCTTTTATAGTTCCAGCATCAGAGAATAAAAATTCATCTGATTGTGCTACTGTAGCACTACCTAAATTACTTTGTCCAGAAATTACATTATCATTTAACATTGAACCTTCAACTGAAGCTGCTGCTATTGTTAAAGCTCCACCTGCTGCTATAGCTGCATCACCACTAACATTTCCAAAAATTGCATCTTCGAAATTTGATGTTGTCATTTTCTTTAAATCACCTGAATCATCTGTATCTGATAAGATAACTAAATCATCTTGAGCAAAATCTGTTAAAGTACCTGCTAAAGAATCACCATCCAACTTATCCATATCAATCGCTGCACCTGAAGCAATTGAGGCATTTACTACGGCATTGGCTGCCAACTCATCTGCTCCCACAGCATCATCATCTAATTGAGCTTGTGATACTGAATTACTAGCCAATGTTAAGGCTCCACCTGCTGCTATTGTAGCGTCTCCACTTATATTTGCAAATATACTATCTTCAAAATTTGAGAATGTAATACTTTTTTCAGTTCCATTATCAGATATTAATAATTTATCTTGTGTCTGATGCATTGTTGCTGCTCCATAAGCATTTAAAGTATCAATATCTTGAGCAACTCCTGTTAAATTACTACCATCTCCAACAAATGAACCAGTAAATGAACCAGTTAAATGTGAAGCTCCTACTGCAGAAACATTTTTTAAAGTAGTTGTAACTGTCGCAGCTAATGTAGCTGCTGCTGCTGTAGTAGCACCAATGGTTGTTCCATCAATATTACCACCATTAATATCAACTGTAGTAAGTGTAGAAGTTCCTGTAGCAGTAATTGCATCTATATACCCTGCATCAATATGAGCTTCTGCAAATTGTAATGCAGAAGTTCCTAAATCAATAGCACTATCGGACTTGGGAACAAAATCTCCAACCCATCTACCAGTATTTGTAATATCATCACCTGTAGCATTTCCAAGAGTAACTGCTCCATTAAGAGTTGTCGCACCTGACACATCCAACGCAGCATTAACATCAAGCGTTGTAGCATCGATATTAACATCGGTTGTGGCAGCTATATCTAAATCTGCGGCACTTGAAGCACCAATATATTGTGAAGAGTCATTAAATTGTATTTTGTTTGTGGAATTCAAAAGAACTCCTGTATCGGCAACGTGTGTAAACGTAACATCAGCGCCACCATCGCCTAGAGATAATACAGCTCCGTCTGCTAAAAATAAATCTGAAAATTCTAAAGCTGATGTTCCTAAAGCTGCACCATCCGATGCATCAGGAGCAAAAGCTGTTGTTGCTGTAATAGTTGTACCTTGTACAGTACCAGTTGAGGTAATATTACCTGAACCAACTGTTCCTAAACCAGATACATTTCCACTCGTATCAAAGGTATAATTACCATCGGAAAGTGTTCCTGTTATTGTTATATTTCGTACTCCGGAAGCAATGTCTGCATTTCCATCAAGAACAAGTGCTTTATTAGCGGCACCCGCTCCATTAGTTATACCATCGATCTTTTCTAAATCGGTTTCATTAATATCCGCACTACCAATTACAAAACTGGTTCCTGCGGTTATTGCGGCATCACTAGTTACAGATGATAATACTGCTGCGCTTCCTGATACTAGTACTTTTCTCCATGTTGCCATTTAATTTCTCCTGTATAAACTTTACAGTTTACTGTTCATTAATAAATATAATCTTTTTAAATATTCTTTTCCTCGATTCCACTTTTCTTTTACTAACATCTAACTTGCACTCCCAAAAGTCTTATATCCAAGGAACCATTGGTCTGATCCTGAATAAAACAGTCCACCTGAGACTGGTGTTGGAGTTGTATCTCTCGCTGCCATAATAACTACTGAATCTTGTACCCTAAACACAATATCATCATCAGTATTAGTTATAGAAAATAAATCACCTGAGCCAGAAGTTGCTTTAAAAGACCAACTCGACCCTGTAAGTTCATTTACTCCTGATGTCTCAGTCCAGGTTGTACTTCCATATGTAAATGCGTCTGTAACTGCTAGTGTATCTATGTTTGCAGTTCCATCCACATATAAATCTTTCCATTCTTTTGTACTACTACCCAAATCATATGTATCATCGGTTGTTGGTACAGTATCTTGTAATGTTAATGTAGCAGATAAATTTCCGTCAATCGTCGCATCACCTGTAATTTTTAAAGCTGAACCACTTACTGGAAACATTGAATGGTCAGATGAATCTGCATCAAATATAATTGCTTCACCATCTTGAGTAGTTAAAGCATTTGACCCTAGAACGTTATAAGAATCTGAATGTACTACAAGACCTTCTAATATTGTTGGTATAAGGGAATTTAATCTCTCTTTTATAATACCATCTACATCAATCGATCCTGTTATTTCTGCGCCACCATCAGTGACGGTGACTTTACTATCAAATCGTTCTTGACCAATATATTTTAACGTACCAGCCATATTATGTTATCTCCAAAACGCTTGCAAACGCATCAATATCTCCGTTTGCGGAAGCTTCAGTTTCTAATTTATCCCCTGCACCCAAATTGATTGGTTTTTCAATTATTACTGTAGAATCTGCAGGTATATTTACAGTTTTTAACAAATATGTCCTGCCTTCAAACGTAGCACTACCACTAACACTTAAATTTATAGTAGCTGCATTAGTACCATCAATATTACTTAAATAAATTGCATGTACTACCGCAGTTGTCGCTGATGGACAAGTATACATCGCTTGTAATGTTGTACTTGATCCTGTTGCTGCATTTTTAAATGTATTAGCCATCTATAATCTCCTATTATCCAAAAACTATTCCAAACACTACAGAATTTGGATCTGACACGTTTGTTAATGCTGACCCATCACCACTAAATTTTGATGCGGTAACATCGCCTGTTAATTCTATCGATCCTGTAGTTTTTGAGTCTGTTGTTAATATTGTTTGTATTGAAGCAGATCCATCATTTTTTTCAAAAAAAATCTTACCTTCATAGGTATTCATAGCAAGTTCCCCTAATACTAAATTACCAGTAGTAGGAACTGCTCCTGTAGAAGAGCTTCTTTTTAGTTTTATTACCTGTGCCATTAATATGATCCTCCATCAATTAAAGTACTTACAATTAAATTTCCACTTGTATCATATCCTGGTATACCAGTTGTTTCTGTTTCAGCAGTACTCGAGGATAAATATCCAAACTCTTTATCAGAGTTGTTAGCAAACACAAATAAACTTCCACTTGATGCTACTTTAGTAGCTCCTTGTTCAACATACAAAGAAGATATTTTAGCTTGACTTCCAGATACTATGACTTTTTTCCAGTTAGCCATTAGAATGACCCTCCATCAATGACAGAACTAACCGTTAAATTTCCATTACTCGCGTTATATCCAACTAACCCAGCAGTAACAGCGGTTGTATCAGCAGATGACATATATCCCACTTGAGTACTTGAAGGAACCTGGAAAGCTACTGAACTACCAGATGCTACACTTGCTCCAGTACTAACAAAAACTGAACCAGTTACATGAGTAGATACACCCATATTTACTGTCGAACCATCATCTGTAATATTTGCTGAAGATTCTAATCTACCACTACCATCCACAATTACTGGTCTATTTTCTGTTAAATCTGAAAGTCCGGCTTGTACTGGGTGTCTATAATGTGTTGAACCACTAATTCCACTATACCAATAATCATTGGTTGCATTCCATAATAATGATCCTGTATGTGCTGTACTTACTGCGTCTATAACTTGTATACCACTATCTACCGCTCCACCAGCTGCGTTTAATATGAGGATATTGTCCCCAATATTTACTACGGTAGAATCTACTGTGGTCGTAGTTCCTGAGACCGTTAAATTACCTGTGATTGCGGCGTTTCCTCCGACATTTAAATTTTCAACTATACCTACACCACCATCAACAACCAAAGCACCTGTACTAGTTGTTGTTGAAGTTGTTGTATTGGCTACTTCTACTTGTCCATCATGTCTAACATAACCATCAAATTCTACATCTGGGTCTCCTGTTGATCCCCCAGTTGATGCAAACAAAGTATCTCGCGCAGTATCAATAGTAATAACTGAAGTACCATTTTCTTTTAAATCTACCCCAGCTAAACCTTCTAATGTTAATGCTCCTGCAGAAGTTGTAAAACTAGACGCTGCTCCAGCATCAATCGTAACTCCACTAGCTCCAGCATTAATATCTACTAAAATTGCATTTAATTCTACTTCAGTTCTAGTACCAGTATCTCCACCTACAGTAATCTTTTGTCCAACTGAATCACCACCAATACTAATTGCTGCTGCTGAAGAATCTATTGTAACTGCACCACCAGCATCTACATCTACTGTACTAGATGGTGTCATTGAAATTGTTGTCATTCCTGTTTCAGATAATCCTCCAGTGCCAGAAAATTCCCAAGTTCCTGTATCATCACCAAATGATGCTCCTGTATTACCTTTTGCACTTAAAGTTGTAGTAGCAGTAATTGCAGTTGTAGTAGTACTATTAAATATATTTGTAGTAGTACTCTCAATAATATGCGGACCACCACTTGCTGATATAGAACCACTTAAATATAATGTATCCCACCTTTGACTATCACTACCTAAATCGTATGTATCACTAGCATTTGGTATAATATCTGAGGTTACATCTGCAGAAAAAGATATTGAATCTGTAGCCGCATCTCCAAGTGTTAGATTTCCACCAACTGTAAGATTTCCAGTAATCTCTAAAGATCCTGTAATAGCTCTACCAGCTATAGCCCCAGTTAAATCTAAATCTGTATTTCCACCGGAATTTAATCTATAAAGTTTATAATTGTCTGAATCATAGTGAATCAAATCATTAAAATTTGCTCCACCAGTAATTCCACCTAAATTTGGTACAGCTGTACCATAAGATAACCTAGAAACAGGCAATCTATTAGTTCCATCAGTATGTCCTACTACTAATGCAGATTTTAATGCTGCGTCACCAATATTAGCTACTGAACTAGTAACTACACCAATTTCACCATTATTTAGATTCACACCGCTTAAATTTGCTAGTGTTCCTCTTCGATGTTTAATGATCTGTGCCATTAAATATTTCTCCTAGAAAGTACTTTTCTTCTACTATAAATATCTTTAGTAATAAATTTTAGTGGTTTCATTTACATTAATTCTTCTTTCATTATCACTCTTTTTGGACTAAGATATTTTTGTGTTGTAATTAAATCATTATAAGACTTAGGTAATAAATATCCATTTAAAATTATACTGAATTCAGTTTTTACTGTTCGTTCATTATCTGCCACTTCTGTCGCATCTGTAAAAGTCTCTATAATAGTTCTAAATTTCATTTTACCAGGTTCCCCCCAATATGACCCCGCACTAAAATTTATTTTTTCTATAAGTTTATTCATTTGATCCATATAAGCAGTCCAAATAATAAAATCGTAATTTAATACCATATAATCTGGAACTGCTACATTATAAAATTCGTTCTGAGGTATTAAATTTTGTTGTACAGTGAACTTATCATATCTATTCTTATTACTCCATTTCTTTCCAAATGTATAATGTAATTTAGGATCATTAGCATCCAATTTATCTACTGGAATACTTGTATTTTTTTCCATTCCCGTTCGTTGAAATACAATCAATGGTGTAATTAATTGTCTTTTTCTATCACGTAAATATCCTGTCTTTCTAATAGAAACCCATCTTTCTGGATTAGCGTATAAAACTGGTACTTTAACTTGTTCTCCAGCTTCCTCTACTATTGGTTGTATTACCTCATTAAAATAATACATAATAGCAGAATCCATATCCATAATTTCTACAGAAACATTTTTTACACTATCATCTCTTTTTGTTTCCCTACCTCTATTAATATCTTTCTTTTGTATTTTAGGTGTAGGTTTTTTTCTTGCCATCAATTACTCCTAATTAAACGCATCACCCAAATCTAATGTACCAGAATCATCTCTATTGGTCAGAGTTCCTAAATTTTCTACTGTCAATCCACCTTTAATGTATAATGATCCTGTCATTTTATGAGTATCATCAGTTGTATTACCAAACATAGTTGAACCACTTATAGCTTGAGTAGTTATATTTGTTACTGATGAAGATATAATATATTGTTGAGCTGTTATGTTTCCAGTTGCTTCTATATCACCCTGTATTTCAAGTCCTGTTGCTAAAGTTTTACCCACATATTGATAAACAGTCATATAAAGATAATCACTATTAGTTGGATCTACTGAAGAATTCATAAACTGTAATACTCCAGTTTTATAATCAAATTGATAGTCATTAGTTGAAACTATATCATCACTATCTAATGAGCCAGTCTGTAAACTATGACTAACTGCCGAAGATTTATATAAAGCTGCTAAATATCCTGGTGTGGTATCTTCGGTTGTGGAAGTTGCTAACGCCGAAGTTGAATATTTAGGTGATATAAAATTCACCTCTTGGTCATCACTAATTAACTGTGCACCAATTCCACTATCGCTACCCGTTGGATTTAAGAAAAACCAAACCTCATTATTAGTATTTGATTTTGTTAATTTTTGTCTATACCAATACTTCATTATAGATTTACTACCTGAAGTATATGTTGAATTAATATCAGCACTTCCACTATAAGGTAATCCCGAAGATGGTATGTATCCTGCTTCAGTATAAATCTCAGATGATTGTAAATCAAGTACATTTGTAAATGCTTCTTGTGCGGCGGTAAGAGTATCGTGAGTATATCTTCTCGACGCTAATAATCTACTTGATTTCGATCCTGAATCTAAAGTTGCCATTTCCTATTCCTAACTATAACTCAATGTTATTGAAGTTACTGGAGACGGATCTCCCTTATATCTAACTATCACATAAAGTTCATTATCACTCGCATCTAAATACATTCCGTCTGCATTTCTTATTGGTATTGTATATTCAGTGCTACTCAAACTTCCACCACTATTTCCATACAAACTAATTGCAGTAGTGAATGGATTTTTAAAATTATCTGCTGCCATATCGGCTTCAATTAAGTTACTTGTTAATTTTGTTGGATCATATATTCTACACACACTTAATTCACTATTATTACCACTACCACTTGCTGCACTTTCAAATAATATTGCCGCCGCTACACTATCTGCAGTAGTTGCTGCCCAATTAACCAGTGTCTTACCTACGTCAAGAGTCATACTTGAATATGTACTACCAGGTGTTTGAAATCTTCTGATATAATATTTGTATGCTCCACTACCAAAATCCTCAGCAAACCAATATCTATAAGTTCCACCAGGCTCTACCAAATATCCTGGTTTTACTTGTAAATCATAATTACCTAATACACTATTCCCCGCATCGTTAGTTTGAAAACTATTTGTTGTAATATATGCTCCATTAAATGAAGTTACATTGTCTGCTATTACTATTCTAAAATCTTCACCTGTAAATGTTTCAGTCAAATCTTGTAAGGTATTTGAATCATATCCCTGCGCTCTACCATATATTCCTAAACTACCACTTGATGCAGCTTGTCCAAAATTACCTGCTAGATGATATTTTATAGTTTGAGTATCTAATGTAGATTGTGTACTATCTCTATTTCTTGCTTTTGTAGCTACTGTAAAAGATGAATCCCCTAGTCCTGTTTGTTGGATATTTTCATTATTTCCACTATCAAAACTAACTGAAGCAGTAATTATAGCAATATCATTATATCTTGGAACTCCACTATTCACTCCCGTACTTCCATCACTTTGAAAAACTTTGCCAGTAGTTTGTATCGTTCCACCACTTGTAGAAATTGTATCTCCTGTTATTGTAACAGTACCTGCGCCGACTGAAGCTGCTACCATATCTACTAATGTAGTTGATGCGGCATACATTGGATTAAACAATCCTGTAATCTTTGTAGATACTTCAAATGTAGAATCTAATAAATAAGGAGCACCACTTAAACTTCTTGATGTAGCAGTTAATGCTTTCTGTGCAGTACCCACATCTGCTAAAGTATTAGTTCCAATATCACTATCTATTTGATCAATCGGAGCCCAAAAATTATTTTTTGTAGTTCCATTAACTTCTTGATACGTTGTACTTGACCCACTTGCTATTCCAACTACCAAATCATGAAATCTATAATATCCACTCGCAGATACAGAAGTCCAATCAGCATTAGAAGCATGATATTTTCTTGTCAATGAACCACTTAACAAAGTCCCACCTACATCTGCAAACTTACCATCTTGATATGCTGATGGTATAACTGCTGGTTGTGTTGTTACCAACTTAGTTATATTTAATCCATTTGATGTTCCAAATGAACTTAATGTTAAATCTAACCTTGATTGTGTAGTATAAGTATTAGAACTTTCATCTGGTGCTGCTATACTACCAGAATCACTAAATGAGTGTGTAGCATGTGCCCTAAGTTTAAAATTAGCAGCCGCTCCACTTGATAATCCACCCAATCCAAATAATTCTGTATCATTAGAAGAACTAACTGCAGTGGACCCACCAGAATTTGAATCAAAATCTATATAATAACTTGGCCCATTATCATGATATACTGAAATACCACTAAAAATTGTTGAACCTACACTAGCCCAATCTCTTGATACTAAATAATTTAATGTTGCGTTACTTAATGAAGTATAATTTGTAGGTACATATCCACCAATTGAATCTGTACTGCCCAAACTATTTTCATTTGTATCTACACTTGCAAATGTTTTAGTATTAGGTGCCGCATCTGCTACATCTAATGATGAACTTAATACTCCTGACATAAATCTTAAAATTTCACTCACATGAGTAGTATTATCAAAATTGTTAAAATAACTACCTTCTAAACTTGTACCCCATGCATTAGAAGTTGGAAATCCATTTGTAAGATTATTTGTATAAATTGCAGTTGATGCTGATGCTACCGTATTAGCTTTTAATGAACCTGTTAATTGTACATTATTTGTAGTAGAATACGCCGATCCAGTTCTGACAAAAATTCCTAATTCACCATCAATACCAGTAGATGGAATATTAGTTATAGAACTTCCATCTCCAGCAAATTTAGACGCACTAATAGTTCCTACTCCTCCAGTAGCAACTATCGAACCTGATAAGGTAAAAGAACCTGTAAGTTTAGGATTTAATTGTCGGCTGTGTATAAGTGCCATTCTCTTCTCGTTTTAAATTTTCCCAATAAATTTTCATACTTTTAGAAATACGTTTTTTATGAGTATTAGTCTTAGGTTGTTTCAATTTCTCTATAGTATCCATTGAAACTTTTCTGTCCATTTGAGCGCAGGATTTGCATACAGAATTGTTACCTACTGCTCTATCAAAAGTGTCTTTTCTTGTGTAGGTAATCATCCTATTACAATCGGGACACTTTCTATTTTTTCTATCTGGCCAATATCGTTTTCTCATATCAATTATAAATATCTAAAAGTAGTAAAAGAAAAGTGGAAGATAGAATTAATTTATTAAGAATCAAATTTTCCGTGAGCGATAATCTCGTCATCTCCCTCTAATACATAACCTATTGAAGAAGTATTAACCTTTAAAAGAAAATTACTACCATTTTGTTGTACTTCTAATGCATCATGTTCCATATATTGACCATTTAAGAAAAATACAAAATCATTTTCACCTACTGATGTTAATCCGCTTGGAGCAGATGCCATCGTAGCAGTAAAACTAGCTGTCTCATATCCAGATATATCATTTAAACTTACAGCTCCACTAAAAGACGCAGCTTTCTTTACATAAGATTTTCTTAAAAATTCATTTCTATGGTCTACATAAAGTTTTGAAGTAGCTGATGTATTTAAACTTGCAGTTGCTGGTAAACCTAATACTTCTCCCCCACCACTAAATGTTAAATCGGCGTTACTTCCCATAGTTGAAGATGCAAGTGAAGTAATTGTTTTGTTTGTTAGGGTATCGGTAGTAGTAGCACCAACTATATTAATATTTGCTCCAGTAGCGTTATCTAATGCCCATCTTGTTTCAGAATGATCAAATATTAATTGTGCATTTGTTCCACCACTTCTACCAACTCTCAATCCAGCGTCTGCAGAACTTAACGCAGTGGAACCGGTAAAATTTAAATCTATAATTGGATCTTCTACTTGCATTGTAGCAACATTTGCTACACTTTGACTACCCTCTACAATTAAATCACCATAAATTCTCAATGATCCAGTCATATATCCTGCTGGATTCAATTGTGCTACTAACTTGCTACCATAACTTCCAGTAGTATATAGATTTCCACCTGTAGCTTCATCATACAGGTACATATCTCTAGCTTGTATAATTCCAGTAGAGCCCGCATCTAGAGAACCAGTTCCTAAATCATCTTGAGTAAAGTCATCCCAAATAACATCATATAATCCCGTAGCTGGGTTTAAAGCATTGGAAACTCTCAAAACTTGTTTTGCGGTTGTTGAAGCTTGTGCTTGTCTTGTTAAATCAATTAGTGCCATAATTTAATCCAAATCTATTGGTTGTATTTTATATCTAAAAATAATTTGATCACCACTTTTTAAAGTTATACCCTTAACTTTTCCACTATCGTGGGTTAATTTTCTAAGCCTTACTTTTTTATAATTATCAGCAAAATAAAAGTCTGTACCTGTTGCAGCTGTCCATGGCGGTCTATTAATTTGTTGAATTTGATTAACTGAAAACTTGAAAGAAGCAGGTCTAGGTTGATGTTTCGAAACAGAATGAAATACACTTAAATCAAACTCCTGATAATCTGAAGTAGATGTAGATATATCAGTAAATCCTAATTCCCTTACTCTTTCCCTACTAAAATCTCGCATCGATCCCATAGACATAATATCATATTTAATCGTTGGAGCTCCGTCTAAATTATTCATTCTATACGGTAAATTTGAACCTGATTCATCAGTAAATTGAAGTTTATCAGCATTAAATATTGATTCGCTTACCGCTGAAACAAATTTCCTTAAATTTCCCTTATATCCTTCTAATTGTGTTATCATATTATTATCAAACTATAATTTATTGTAATATTATCATTTACATCTAAATCAATACCCTGTACTGTATTTGAGCTGCTATGTTTTTTATTAATACTAATAAATCCAGCACTTGATGAAGACATAAAAAAATCTTTGGAACTTGTCGTATCCTCTTGATTAGCTGGACTAGTTAAAATTTGACCATTTATTCCAACTGAAACAGACCCATTTCTTATTTTATGTCCTGAAGGTATCGATATAGTATAATTTTGTCTATCTGGTGTAGGCACAGTATCCAATGAAGAAGATTGTGACCCAGACATATATGTAAATTGTTCCAAAAAAGAAGCACTTACATATCCAAGAGTCAAAACCGCTTTAATATCTGCTGAACTAGTAGGCTCTCCACCATATCTCATTATATATCTAGTATCTCCACCATAGATATTAGTAAATTGTAAATCTTGTATTTCTTGACCTGATGAAGGTGACACTCCTCTAATAAAATCTGTTGCGCCCGCCAATCCACTTGGTAAACTCGACCCCAATGTTGTTCCTAAAATCCTAACTGTTTCAGTTTTAGTATCTGGTCTATACATTGTTGAAAAACTTCCATCTGTTTCATCCATAATATCTATTCTTGATGGACTAAAATATTTTGTAGTAGTAACATAATCATTAAATGATTCTGGAACCAAATATCCCCTAAAACTAAAAGAAAATGTAGTTTTAATAAGACGCTCATTATCCGCCATCTCTGTATTGTTTTCAAAACTATCTATATTTACTTTAAATTTAAATTTTCCTGGTTCTCCCCAATATGCACCATCTGAATAATTTATTTTTTCAACTATAGCATTCATTTGTTCAATAAACGGTGTCCAAATTATACATTCATATGTCATTGTCATATAATCTGGCATTGCCACAGTATAATATTCTTTTGATTTTGTTAATCCTTTTTGAACATTAAACTTATCATATCTATTCTTATTTGTATATTTTCTTTCAAAAGTATAAAATAATTTTGGGTCATTAGCATCTAACTTATCTACAGGTAAAGTTTCATCTTTTTGTATAGACGACCTTCTAAAAACAATCAAAGGTGTAATTAATTGTCTTTTTTTATCTCTCAAATGACCTGTTTTACGAATAGATTGCCATCTTTCAGGATTTGCATATAAAACTGGTACCTTTACAACTTCACCAGCTTCCATAATTGTAGGTTGTATCACATTAGTAAAATAATACATAATAGCCGCATCATGATCCATCAATGTAACTTCTACATTCTTTACATTATCACCACGCTTTCTGGCCAATCCACGATTCATTGGTGGAGTAGTAAATCTTTGTCTAATAGTTCTTGGTATAGGTTTTGATCTAGCCACTAATTACCTCTTTGCCTTTCAATTTGTAAATTAGATCGTCTTATTAAGAATGAATTACATACTACAGACCAATTACTATCAACTTGTCCACCAACTAATTGATTTTCATTCATAGTTCCGACTTCAAAATGTGCATAATTCCAATCGAAGATATCACCTGGTTCAATAACTAAACTCAATTCTGTGAGATATTCTCTTTCAAACCAAAATTGAGCAGTTTGTCTTAAATCAACTCCAAATTCTTCTGTATTAAAATCAAAATCGTCAGCTTGTATCAAACAGGGTAATTTAACTCCCTTTAAATATGTTTTACCAGCAGACGATTCCCCATACAGATTTGTCATAGTATCTGCAGCTGATATTCTATATAATACACAAGTTTGATTGATAATTCCATCTTTTTCATTTTTTAAATTACCAACCAATTCGCGATTTATAGAAGTAAAAAAATTTCTATCTGTTTGACTTAAAAAACGACTTGGCATATTTTAATCCTATTTTACATAAATTGGCAAAGGTACTTTTTGCAACTTTTCTAGTAACATATCAGATTCATCTTTATCTCTTTCCATCAATGACCTACGAGTTGTTTCCTCTAACATTTCACGTAACTGGGTAACTAAAATTTCCTTTTCAGTTTGAGCTTCACTTCGTAATGCATCTCCATCCAAAGTAGTTTCTGAATTAGGAATTGGAATACTAGTATATTTACCTCTGATTGTTCCCAATAGTTCTTTAGCTAAAGCCAATCCATATTTACGAATCCACTGCTTCCCAGTATCATTAATTTGACTATATACCATATTATTATATGGAACATTAGAAAAATCTGATATTGAAGCCAATGATGACCCACCATAATCAGCGCTTGTTGAATCCTCTTTATCACTTACTAAATAATATTCAAACCATATTTTAAAATTAGTCCCTGGATCTGGAAATATTCTCACTTTATTGTTCACCAAATGAAATGAATATGCTGATTTTCTAATTTGATCATTCAATTCAATAGCCTGTAATCTTAACATATCTTCAAATATAGGCATTAATGTAAAAGTTACCGCTGGAGACATTCCACCAAATCCAAATCCTTCTATCATTTTATGAGTTCCATATCCAGTAGTTGCATATGGGTCAAAATATCTTTGAATTGCAGGAGTTGGTCCATGATATAGTCTTCTAATTTCTATAGCTTTCCCACTTTCTGATACATTTGCCCATAATGCATTTAAATCATATGTTTGTGAACCACTAACTGTATCTATACTACCACTTTTTAATTCTACATTCCCACCAACTGGAGTAGAAGCTTCTGTCCCATATCTACCAGATAATTTAACAGTTCTACCAAGTGTAGGCGTAATATTTCTATGTGTCAAATTTGACCCAGTGGATTGACCTGTTAAATTAAATAAATTATCTTTAATATTAAATTGATTTACTTGTGCTGAATATTCTGTGACCGCTTCCTCATAAACCGCATAAAACGAGCCGGATTGCATCTCTACATCCATAATTGGATATCCCAATCTTTTAGCACACCAATCTGAAAATCTATCTACAGAATTAATTCCAGATCCAGAAAATTGAGTATCACTATCATAAATTCCAAATGGAGTTTGTCCTGTAGCAAATGAACTACTTCCTGGCCATATTGCTGTTTGTGGCATTATAATCTCCTAAAATAAATATATTTCTTCATCTATAAATATAAAACCCTCTATAAATAGGCATAAAAAAAGCCCCCAATAAATGAGGGCTTATTTTATTTGAGATTAAAAATCTCGGACGACTAACTGACTAAACTATTATACATAGTTTACGTCTGCTACAACGACCTGTCCATAAAATTCTGGACGGACCATTTTCTTAGCATAACGTGTCATAACACCCTTACGAGGTGTAAAGTTAGCTGGATCATAAACAAGAGGTGTCATGATCAAAGGAACGTATGGAGCATAAACCGCACCAGTTTCTAAGAAGTTAGACCCACGGAATCCAATAAGGATTACGTTTTCTAACATATAAGGATTCTTATAAACTGTATAGCGACTATTTAACATACCGACCTTTTGAACACCCATTGCAAATGAGCTATTAGATGCATTACCATCAGTGTCTGCTGCGTATCCAGGAATACTCTCTATGATTGTTGCTGTTTCAGGTGAAACCACCATCCAGTTAGCACCACCACGTAGAGTTTTCTGATGAATTGCGTTACTTACACTTTGGACTTTGTTTCCAAGAGTCTGGAACCATTCACCCTTTGTATAAGCATTAGATTCACCACTTGACTGTGCGAAAGCTCCGCCTCCAGTTGGACGTTCATATCCAACTCTTGCTGACCAATATTCGGTCTTAGCATCTGCGTTTGCTCTAAGCATGTCTATGATTTCCAAATCGATTTCCATCGAAACGTACTCACTTAACATTGCTGTAAGCTCTGCTTCTGCATCAACACTATGATAAGCGTTAAGGTCTTGAGCTAGCTCAGGAGTCCATACTGCTTTCAGTTTACGAGTTTTAGCAACAATGCTAACTTGTCTTAACTGAATATCAATTTCTGGAATTCCGATATCTCCCGTATCGCCTGCCCAATCTTCACTTGTGCTAACTTCAAAGTCACCACGAGTTGAATCGGTAGGTTGTGCACTATACTTAACTGTTAGCGGCCCTAATGTGCCAGCTGCTGCTTGTCTAACAATGAAGACTACTTCAGTGTCAGAAGAACCAGATAGTTTTGTATATGCAGGGAAATACTCATCAAATCCTGAACCAGATACCACCATTGAACGAACTGCTTCTTTATCAGGACGTGTCATACCTGCGGTAGATACTGTCACTTTATTAAGTGCGTTATCATCGCCCGCTGTTCCGATAGTTAAATCAGGTTCATAGTCAATATCTCTTGCTGCAACAGAACCAGTTGTATAAGTTCCGCTTGCAACACTTGATGCGTGAATCGTCTGTGCGCCAGTTTCCTGTTGCTTGGTTGAGTAAGCGAACTTACCTGCACCATAAAGACCACCACTTGCATCGCCAGATGCTGATGTGTTACCATAAACATCTTCACCTACGCTAAAGCCTTGATTGGCTGTACCGTATTTAAAGTCTAGATAGAAAATCAGACCTGATGGAAGGTTCATAGGCTGTACAGAAACAAATTCCTGTGCTGCCAATTCACCAAAGATACGTCTAACTAGAGGAAGTGCAACTCCACTCCATTCTTCCGTACCTGGTCCACCAACTCTTGAAGATTCATCAATAAGCTGACGTGCTTGATTTTCAAGCAACTGTGCCATTGTATGAACTTTATTTTCGTCTCCGAGACCTTCTAACAGACCAGTAGCTTCCCACTTTTCTATGAGCTTCTTCGTTTCATTCCGACGCTCAATATGCGGGTTATAGCCATCCATAATTTCTGCTATTGCCTTACTTGACATAATAATTCTCCAGGTTTAAAGGATATTAGCCAACTTCTGAAAACGTTGCTTCATTTCATCTGATTCAGTAATAATTTCTTGTTCCTGTTTATCAGATTTCGTGCTAGCAACTGGTTTTGAAGCTGACCCCTTTTTGGATTCTTTAACAATTTCTTCTCTGGTAGAGCCATTAACAAAAGATTCTGCCATCGTTGCGTAAACAAGTTTGACTTCTCTAAGGTTCTTTGCTCTATCAAATGTTTCAACTACTTTCATTTTCTGATCATTAGATAAACCATACGACCTGAATAGTTTATTAGTGAACAAAAGTTTTGCATTAAGTAAGTTGACTTCGTTCAACTTAGAACGAAGATATTTTACGACATCGCGATGCTCGTCGAGTTCTGTTTGAAGATTTTCCATATCTTCAGAGGTAGTATCTACTTCATCTTCTTCTTGAAGTGCTCTTAATACTTCTTCTAAATCAATTTCTTCTTCTTCAGATTCAGAAACAGGTGATTCATCAGATTCAGCAATCACTTCTTCAGTTTCTTCAACTGATTCATGTTTTGCTTTTCCAGGAACGCCTATTTTAGAAGATTCATCAGATTCGCCTTTGTGATTATCAGATTTACCGATACCAGAAGATTTATCAACTTCTTCATCGACTTCATCTTTATCCTCATCAACTTCTTCAGCTTCTTCAACAGATTCATCAGATTCTTCAGTAAAATCAGCATCTTCATCTTCTTCCAATTCTGATTCTAATTCTCTCAGAACGGCTTCTAGATCAAGATCCTCACCCATATCTTCATCATCTTCTTCATCTTCAGGAGCTTCTTCTTCAGGAGCTTCTTCTTCTTCATCATCTTCTTCAGAAACAACTGGTGCATATTTTACACCATCAATTTCTATGATTTCAGATTCATCAACTTCCAGACCTTCTTCAGCTTCAGGAGCTTCTTCTTCAGGAGCTTCTTCTTCTTCTTCGCCAGCTTCTTCTTCTTCTTCATCTTCATACATACCTTCATCTTGAACTTCTACTTCTTCTATTTCATCAGATTTTTCAGATTCATCAACTGAGTCTGCATCTTCATCAGATACAGCATCTTCAGTTACTTCATCTTCAGTACCTTCTTCTTCAATCTCAGATTGAATTTTCTTAGAAAGCATAGATTTCAAGCGAGGTGTAAAAGCTTCTTCTAAAGCGACTTTGGCGTTTTCAAGAGCTGTTTCACGAACTGCTTTTGCATCTGCAATGGCTTCTTTTAAAAGATCATCCATTACTTTTCTCCTATTTCATTTAGATAAAAATTATCTAAATTTAATATTATTTTGGATTTAAAATAGTTATTGGGAACTATTATACGACATATTCATTGGTACACTATATGATGGGAAGGTTTTCCCAATAGTGTATTTGTTTTTATATAAATATAAACTTTTTTTACAAAAAGGTCTAAAATTAGCGAGAATTATTGATTTTTTCTGTATTTTGCCTCATTCTGAGCTTAGATCTTAGCTTTTGCCGCCTTTTTTTAACAGATGGCTTGGTATAATAACTATTCTCAGATAATTCTAGCATTAATTTTGAGTCTTTAACCTTTCTCTTAAATTCTCTTAAAGCTCTTTCAACGTTATTCTTTTTAACTTTAACTTCTATCAATTATAACCTCTATTTACCTTTCATTCTAGTATATAAACCACCAAGTTGTTTTTTTGCTTCTTTAAATGGATCAAATACTGTAGGTTCTACTGATTCGGAAATTCTTTTATATTGTTTACCATTAATAGTAATTGATTCTTCTGATTTACCATGCATCCAAGCATCACCTTTACCACCTGCTGGGTCTTCCAAATCATCTTC
>Ga0315338_1000882_pt1 | contig 49302 bp, 42 predicted proteins | sample ASW8metaG_FD_204518 | JGI IMG/M metagenome (GOLD analysis project Ga0315338, IMG submission 204518) | Ammonia-oxidizing marine archaeal communities from Monterey Bay, California, United States - ASW #8 | ecosystem: Environmental > Aquatic > Marine > Coastal | place: USA: California | collected... | reverse complement strand
GTAGAGTTGTTCTGCGGTGACCATGTGTTTAGCCTGGCGGCCATTTCAAAGGGCGACCGCCCAACATATGATAATGAATGTGAAACACGGATTGTCCTGCACCTTCTCCACAGTTTACTACAAGGCGATAGCCTGATTTATCGAGTCCCTGTTCTACAGCTAATTTATTTGCGACGGTAATAATTGAACCCATCAATTCATGGTCGGTTTCTTCCACATCCAGCAGGCACGAGTGGTGTGTGCGCGGAATAATTAGAATATGAGTTGGGGCCTGTGGGTTGATATCGTTGATTGCAAAAAGTGTCTCGGACTCATAAATCTTTTCCGATGGAATCGATCCGGCACTGATTTTACAAAATAGACAATCGTTATTCATAAGACTATTTTTTCAAGATTCGTAAAAGGGTTCATCCCTATTTTCTATATCTTTTTGAGTGGAGTAACTGGTCTCAAATTGCTTCAGATGTTCAATGATATCTTCTTTATAGGAAATGAATGGGTCGAGCATCAAAAAAGGGTCGTCTGTTTTGTTAAGGCGAAAGCCAATCCAATCTATGAGATACCCCATATACGAATGTTGCTCTATTAATTTCTTGATCAATTCACCACGACCGTGAGCGCGTGTTCCTCTTGGTGGGTTTCTTTTTGCATGATCCACTGCCGGGTCTGTTGTTTTGCGGAAGCCATCGCCGCTAGCTTCCAATCCCCAAAACAGCCCACTTTTTTTGTTTAGGTTATGGTATTCCAGGTCAAGGCTTTTCAGCCATGGATCATGCCAATCCAGATTTTCTTCATTTTTAAATTCATTGAGCATCCAATATTTACTGGCCCAGTCCACACGTCCTAAAGTAGCTTCTGGGCCTTTCGACAAGTCGGTTAACACCGATTCCCAATTTTCGAGTATCCAGTCTGTTTCTTGATTCGTGCCTGCGAGATGTTTTTTGCAGGTCTCTAGAATATCATGTTGCAATTCCAGTGCTGTGGAAGAGGTACCAGAAGCCAGTGTCACATTCCATTTGAATTCCTGATCTCGTGAAATGGAGCGCATTGCTTTTACGGAATCTTCAAGAATCCATTCTCTTTTTGCCACGCCCAGTTGCATGATTTCCAGCATCAAAGTGGTTGTTCCCATTTTCATGGCTGTTGCAAACTCACTCATTGTGGAGTCACCAACTAGAAGATGGATGCGTCGATATTTACTGGGGTCGGATAAGGGTTCGTCACGCGTATTGACAATGGCCCTATTGTATTGTACCCAACGATAAGATTCGTTGGGGATATGATCGGCGCGTTGTGAAATTTGAAAATCGATTTTTTCGTCCAGTATTTCTTGCGGCGAGACACCATCCCAGTCACGAAATGGATGTGGGTTACAGGAACCAATTCGCCCAGCACCACAGTAAATTAGTCGCGTTGTCAGAAAAGAAGATAGTAGTTTCAGGTTGTCCCGTTCATCAAAAGGAAAATTTCTCCCTACAAGGTAATTTTCGTGACAACCAAATGTGGCATTGGTTTCGAGATCAACATTATTTTTTATAATAGAAATATTGTTGTCCCAACCTAATTCTTCCACTGCTTCCTGAATAAGCGTATCACCTGCACGGTCAAAGGTAATGAGGTCAACAAGATTCGAGCATTCCGGGGATGCGTATTCCAGATGCCCCATGTCAAGATACAATCTGCCGCCATTAAGCAGGAAACCGCCATTGCCAGGAGGCTCGTCGTTTGCGCGATAATGCAGGTCGAGTATCCCTAGATTTTTTGAGAAGATATGATTCTTTATTTTGTTAGCAATCTCTATGGGATCGAGACGGAAGTCTCCGCCGTTATTATCTTTAACCAGCAGTCCATATTCTGTTTCTATTCCAAAGATTCTTTTTTTCATGGGTTGCTTCAACCACGTTCCATGGAAGATTTATAAAGTTCTGCGGTTTCATCATCGCCGAGAAATTGATATCCTTCTTCAGTGAGTGTTGCCAGGGTAGGGTAGATATCATCTTCCGGTCGAGCTTGACCGGTGGCTGAATCGAATAAAGCTGCAGTTTGAAGAAGTCGAATAGCTAGGGTCATGGCTTGTTCACTAGTTCGTTCTGCGAGAGGTTTTTCTCCCCACAAATCTTCGTGTTCGAGAATGCCGCGAATAATTTGTGATCCAGATCCGGTTGCGGTATGAGTGCGAATCTGGAAATCAGCTCCCAGCATATCGTAGAAATGGATGTTGGATTTTTTGTTAATTGGATCGTAGGTAGCGAATATGGGGCTTACCACTCCTAGTCCTTGCACCGCCATACCTACATTTTCTTTTAGAAGCTTGGATAGAGCCCGAATTTTACCTTCTACACTCATCGATTGTAGTTGCGACCGTCGATAATATTCAAAGTTGTGGGATAGGACTCGGGCCATTTCAAATGCAGTCGCCGGAACTCCTGCGATTGCCATCAAGGTATAGTTGTCAATTGGGATGACCTTGTCGCACATCTCATACATGATGCTGTTGCCTGCGGTTGCCCGCCTGTCACCTGCAACGATAATACCGTCCTGAAAATGGAATGCGAGAACAGTTGTTCCCTGCGGAACTGTAAAACCACTTTGCTTTTGGGTGCCTTCTATTTTTGCGTGCCAGCGGTAACCGGATTCTTCCAGCAGCTCAAAAAATTCTCCTGCGGAGCTATTGGATTCGGATTGAAATTTCATTGACCGGTGCGTTGCTTGTATTTTTCGGATTGTTTTGGATCAACTTTTTTCATGCGTTTGAGCAGATTATCTCGTCCCGGTCTAGATGAATCAGGACTGCTAGGTCCTGACTTGTCCTGGTCTGGGCTGGACTCTTTTTTTTCTTCTCTTCTTAATGGGTCGTTCATCTCCATTTTATAGACTCCTTTTTACAATGTGCCTTTATTATATATAGAATGATCAGCCAGTTGAAGACTTCAATCTATTTATTTCATCCTCACTTAAAGAACGATAAATCGCTTTGCTCATCGATTTTTCCGTTAGTACGGCTCCCTCAAGATACCATTGATTAAAAGCTTCCTGTAAAGTTTCAGGAAGCTCATTATCTTTTTCGTCTTCACTGTTTTCAGATTTTATTTTTCTACTCTCATCCCACAGTTTAGCGGCTTCCTGCAGGGCTTGGTCGAGGGAGTAGGACGCGAAAAGTTGCTTCTGGATTTCGCGTTGCAACCAGTCCATAACTTTTTCATCTCCAGCTATGGCAGTGCCATTTTTAAATGTTTCCCAATGTCCATCATAGTTCATGCGGAAAAAATTGGGTTTTCCTTGTTCAGTCAATTCTACCAGCAGAAGACGTATGATGTAGGGAGCACGCTGAATTTCTTCAAAGTTTTGTTTCAATGCGGGTGCAATACCAAATTGTAGTAGCCGGGCCGAGGTGACATCTTGCGCAGACCGGTTAAAACCTTCCAGGTGCGCCATATCCAAAAGATTCATCCGCAGTTTTTCCACATCAGCCGGGTGACCTACAGCACCCAAGGCGATGCGATCATAGATTTCATAAATCTTTCCCGGTTGCGGAGCAAAACCAAAAATCAATAAACCTTCATTATAAGGAACTGCCAAAACAGGCTGCCCCATTTTTAGCTTTTCCTGCACATAGTTATGCCGGGTTGAAACTGCCTCCATCCAGCGATAAGGCTCTTCAAACATATTTTATTTTCCCTTCCTGGATATAGGCAAGTTCAATTGATCGTCACCTAAATAAATTCCAATTTTTGTGAACATTTTGTGCAGGCAATTTATCCAAAAAATCCTAGAGTTTGTGGTCTGACCGATCGAACAATTCGAAAAAGTCGCCGTCCGCCTGGGTTTCTTCAATATTTTCCATCATGGATTTTACCTGTCTCAAAGAAAAACCTTCTATCTTACTACATGTGCTTTTTCTAAGTCTTCTTGACTGATTACCCCTGTTAAATCGAGTACATCCCCGTTTTTAAATTCAATTCCTGTCCAATGGATACTTTTTATTTTTTCACTTTCCTTGCTCACTGCGTCACCACGAATTTTTGCGCGGGTTCCTTCTGGCGGAAATTCTATGGCTCTCGAGATTTCTTTTTCAGTTAGTAATGAAAAAACTCCATTTTCCTGCTCCAATCCCCGATACAAGCCTCTGTCTGGATCAAGGTTGTGATATTCCAGGTCCAGACTTTGAAGCATGGGATCATCCCAATTCAGATTTTCGGATTCTATAAACTCCAAAAAAAGTTTTTCTTTAATGGCCCAATCTATTCTATCGGATAATTTATCTGGGCTATGCTTCAGTTCATTCAAAGTTTTTCTCCATTCTTGAATGACCCATTTTGACTCTCTGTCTTTTCCTGGAAAAGTTTTTTCAACTGCTTCCAGATAAATTTCCTGAATTTCCAAAGCTGTGATTGTTTTGCCAGAATTTCTTTTTAGGGTTGCGTTCCTATTTTTATCTTGTGATACTCTCAGAACGTCTTCAACGGGGTTCTTCAATTCAATATCCGGTAAAGTTGTTCCTCTTGCAATTAAGTTGAGCACGAATCTGGTGCTACCCACCTTTAAGGCGGTTGCATAAGCAGACATATTTGCGTCGCCCATTATTAAATGTAGCCGTCGATATTGACTTCGTTTGGCATGGGGTTCATCACGGGTATTGATGATGGGCCGTTTTATCATGGTTTCTATGCTCAAAACGTTTTCAATAAAATCTGAGCGTTGGGCCAGTTGCAGTCCTTTAAATTGGTTCGTTTTAGGATTCTCAGATCCTACCTTTCCTGCTCCAGCATACAATTGCCGTGTAACCATAAATGGCACTAAGCCTTTCACCAAGATGTCGAAAGGAATGTCCCTTGACACAAGATAATTATCGTGTGTGCCATAACTATGCCCGCTGTAATCCGTATTATTTTTGAATACCTGGACAGCTTTTTTGCTTAGCTCTTGATTTCGAATTTTTGCACTTTCGGCCACAATCCTTTCACCAGCAACATCATGGGCTACTAGAGAAAAGAGGGAATTACATTCTGGTGTGCTGTATTCTGGGTGAGTATGGTCATTGTAAAAACGAGCACCATTTGAAAGTACCCGATCACATTTCATTTCCAGATAAGAATAAGGGCGTTTTCTGTCCTCGGCGCAAAAAGTATCTTCCTCTTCATCTTGCGCGAGGGACTGCACTTTGAAACCGCGCATGTCTTGATGAGAATTTTCCTGCGAGTAAGCCCATTTACCAAGCACGCTTTTTTGCGGGCAACTTTTCAATAGCTTCATGGATTCTTCTACGGGATCTGAATCTTCCAAGTCTTCACGGATGATACCGTATTCTGTTTCCATACCAAGAAGCGGGATGTAATCTTTCATATCACGGACCGACGAATCGTATTTTCAGCAGCGGAATCAGATTCATTGGGTTTTCGAACCCGAACCACATTTTTGGATTCTATATCCAGGAGTTGGAGCCAATCTTCTAAATTGTATTCGGCAGGTAAAAGGCTACCTTCTTTAAATTCGGTTTCTAATGCTGTGATCAGATCATCGACGGTTATGCATAATGTTTCCCCTTTAATAGATCTTTCTATGGCACTCTCTTTAGAACGTTTCATTATGCCTTCTATTGCTGCTCCCGAAATAAAATCGCTCCAATACATTTTCCTATTGCCACCACTTCGCAAGGTCAGCACAAGCACTTCTTGTTCCGGATTACGTTTAAAAAGCCGGTCCAGAAAAGGCTCGGCCATTTGATCGAAATCGTCATGTTCCCGTGGTAAACCATCTTTGAGATAAACGCGCAAAATTTGTTTGCATTCTTTTCGATCTGGACGTCGGACTTTAATTTTTCTGTCGATTCGACCAGGGCGAACAATGGCAGGATCTATTAAATCGGGTCGGTTGGTTGCCAGGATTACCACGGTGTCTCGCAGGGATTGAATACCATCCATTTCAGCGCAAAACATAGGCACAACAGTATTGCTGATGTTTGAACCTCTCCAAGCCTGCCGAGTGCCTAAAATTGATTCTGCTTCATCAATGAATATAAATGGCACTTGACCTTTTTCTTTGTAGTCTCTGGCTTTTTTGAAAATCTCGCGTATTTTTCTTTCAGACTCGCCGAGCCACATATTCAAAATTTCAGGACCTTTCACATGAATAAAGCGGCCTTGTAATTCGGAGTTTTCCTGCTCAGAAAGTTTGCTGATCACTTCCGTTAAAATCGCTTTACCAACGAGAGTTTTTCCGCAACCCGGCGGGCCATAAAACAGAAAACCTTTCGGTACCTGATACTCCATTTCTTGTAAAATTTTCTCATGCAACAAGGGGTATTCAAGAACTTTACGGATTTCTTCTTTTACCTTTTCTTGTCCACCTACTTGCGACCATTCTACTTTTTCAAAATCGTCTTCGATCAGAGTTTGCGATTCACGTTTTGGAAGTTTTCCTAGAATCACTCTTTGGTTCGAATCTAGAAACACCTCTTCGTTTTCTTTTAAGGAAGATGAATCAAGATTTGCATGGGAAAGGACGATAGTTTCGGTATTTCCTGTGGCGGTCTGTACCAGCCATTGTCCCCCTTGAAGTTTGCCGGAAATTCTGGCCATGGGCCCCTGGATGGGAAGAGGTAATTTAGCAATAGCTACAAATCCTTCATTAAGAGCTACTTGATCTCCCGTTCTTAATCCCTCCTCTTGCATTAGTTCGGGGACGACTGCGACTTGATATTCGGTACCTCCTGATACAATACGGACAAGTCCATTTTTGCTTTGACCCAGAATGGTCCCAATTCGATGCGCTGGTGATTTTAGTTTTTCAATCGCCTCTTCAAGTGTTTTTATTTTTAGAGAATATTGCTCTGCCATCTGTTGGGCCTGAAACAAGGCATCACGTAAATCTAAAACCTTTTCCTGCAATTGCGGTTGCTTGGAAGTTTCATCTAGCACCTGGTCAATCAATTCAACTATGTGGGTCTTATCGCCCATTCTTCCATCCTTTATTTTAAATTATAAACTTTAGAATATTATACCCACGCCAACAATCATAGTAAACGATGCTGTCGGGATTTATTTTACATCTCATAGCTAGGCAGTAATATTTCGGGTTTGGCCCTAGGGTTACATGAATGTAAACCTTGCTGCCACGCCTAAACAGCTTAAATAACAGCACTTTTCCTGTTGCATTATGTCCGCGCATACCCTTATGTCTACGTAGTTTACTCTTTATCGTGCCATCCCTCATAATATTTTTTTGTATTATCTAGGAAATTCCCAATGAAGAGGTCTGGTATAATGACAGCATGAAAGCTCAAAAAATATTCCAAATTTTTATTTTCTTCATTGCAGGGGTCCTTATTTTTCCATCTTTTTTATTTGCAAATTCTTTTAATCAGCTGATTGAGCAAAAACAGATTTTGAAAAATCAGTTTGGCATTGCAACATTAGAGTGCTTTCCCTTCACAAAGGAAATAGGGTTCACAGAGCACCAGATACCACTGATTGAAAAATGCTTGCAAGGGGTAACTGCACTGAAGGAGGCACTCGCCCAGGTTGGTCATACAGATTATAAAGAGGTGGGGATCAGTAATCGTTTTTTGAAAACTGCTGGCTTTCACACCATTTTAATTGATTGGAAGGCTTCTTCATCTGAATTAGTTCGTTTTCTAAGTCACCGTCTCAATACTGAGGAACAATTAGAATTTCTGAATAAAGTTCGCCTATTGAAAAAGAAGATTGCCGGTAAAGGGATAGTTAAGGAATTTTATTGTTCTAAAGAAATCTCAAACACAGATTGTTTGGCAGGCTATAAAAACCTCGTTGCTGTTCGTATTCCTCCAACGACAAAAAGAACAGGTTGGCATGAGATTATGATTACCCATTCCTCTTCTTCATCGGACAAACCCAATAAACTTATTTTAGGGTTTAACGAATTACCTGCCGAAATGGAAAATCGGATTTTGAAAGACCCTTATGAAACTTGGAAACCAAAAAAGAAAATGTATGAGGCTATTCAAGAAAAATATGGCAAAGCGTTCAAAGAGAAACTTCAGCTGGAAAATTTCATTTGTGCCGCCGAAATTACTCTAAGAGAATGTAGGCAGGGAGCCGCTAACTTATTAAAAGCTAGCCAATCGACTGAATTTCGTATGCGTTACTGGGGGCAAGTGATTCTAAACCGTTACAATACTTTTATAGAAGATGACTTCAATGCGCAGATCCGTTTCGACCTTCCAGCGGAAAAAATCATTGAACATTTTTCTCACAAAGTCATAAAAACCCAGGCTGAAGAGAATACAACCCTAGCAGTAAAATTAGAGAAACAGACAAAAAATAATGCTTCTAGGTTACGAGTAGTTTGTGATCTCCAGGGCCTATCTTCTGCTCTTTGCGCCAAAGCTTTCAAAACCTTTATTCGATTTGTAAAAAACAATCGCGACTATCAAGTTGCTTTGCCTTGGGATACCCTAATGTTTATTGACGGGACTAAAATTGCTCGGGTCAATTTCGCACTCAATTCAAATTCCCAATCCACCTACCTCTATATTGATGCCAACAGTAATGACCAGCAGTTTTCTAATTTTTTGAAAAAATTCCGATCCGAAAATTAAGGCCTGCGGCTTATTTATATAAAGAATTTGATGGTGCACAATAAGCATCAATCTGTTCCCTTAATTTAAACATCGACGAGGGTCAATAGACCTCTTCGATCCTTGAAATCAGGTGGATGATTGATCGTGTACAACCTAGTAAATCTGGGATCGATAAACTTTCTCCCGGTTCATGCATTTTGGCATCTGGGTCGTAAGCTCCCAAGCATAGGGGTTGAACATCTCCCAGAGCCCGCATCAGTTTTTCAACGAATGGAATAGTACCTCCACATCCATATAGGCAAGGTTTCTGATTAAATCCCTTTTCAAGTGATTCAAGCATCAATGGAAACACGGGATGAGAAATTTCTGTCATCCAAGGAGAAGCTCCTTTATCTTCCTTAATACTCAACCCATACCCTGGAGTAATATTCTTCAAAAGATAGTTTTTTAAATTAACGGCAGAGACTTTATCTTTGTTTCCTGGGGCCAAGCGAAGCTCAACAAGTGCCTTTGCAGATGGATCGTCATAGAGGCGAGGTTCTAACCTCTGATCGACAAAAAGTGATTGGACTTTTATCCGGCTATAGGGAACCAGCTTTTCCAACTCAGGATGTAACGTCCCATCAGAAGAAATCAAATGATCGATCATTCGCGCTAGTTGAATCTCTGGGATCGGAACGGGACCACCATTTACTCCTGAGTGGGGATCCTTAGATGCTGATTGCAAAATAAGATCAATAGTCGCCGGCGAATCACTAACAGCATTTACTATTAAATTTAAATTGAACGAATTTTTTTCTTTTAAAATAGCTTTGATTCGTTCAGAAAGAATGACCGAATCATGTGTTTCCGAAAAGTTCAAACGGGCTCCGGCGGTTCCGAGAATAACACTGCCTGATACGCGGTGACCGGGGCGAGCATTTACAAAAGAAGTGCGTAGTTGCGCAATCAGAATGGAGGCAATATCTTCCGATACTGTAAGATTGGTTGCTTGCAGCATTCCGGCTGTTTTCCTAAGCGCATTTACCGAAGTGGGGACGAAGGAATAGCCTTTTCTTTCATCATCATTGACAGGTTGGTCAGATCCGGAGATCTCTTTGATAGCAAGTGAATGATCATCTTTAATTAGTGTTGCAAGGAGTTTGTATAACGCAGTTTGTTCGTCAATAGAAACCTCTTTAGAGTTTTTATCGATAGTGATCTCCATCTGGACAATACCCCGTAGGGAAGTTGTGAGGCCCGGTATACCCTGAGCAGGATTTACCACATCGGTAATTACAACGTAATCAATATTAGAAAAAAATGCTTTATTCTCATTGATTTGATCAATCAAACTATGAGAGCCGCTCTCTTCTTCAGTTTCAAAAATTACTTTTATATTGCAAGGAAGCTGGGAAAAATCGCCTTCCAGGGCACCTTTTACTGTTTGCATGAGTGCATCGATAGACATTCCAATGGAAACAACGCCACTCAAGTCATCCGCTGCTCCTCTTCCATATGCACGAGATCTATCTTCGTTCCATCTCAATTGAGTTGGTGCAATTCCTCCCCACTTTTCAAATTTTTCGTTGTCCATATAGGGTTGTTTGTCCAAATGCGCATAAAAAAGAAGTGTTGGCTTTTCTTCAGCGGCAAAGATTTCTGCCATAAGAATTGGAAACGGATGTTTGCTCTTTGAATCATTTATCGATACCTTTGACAACCCTATTTTTGTCAGGTATTTTTTCGCGCATTCTAGAATTTCCTTCATATCGGAGGGAACGGTTCTATCTCCTTTGAATTCATTAACTCCAAAACTACGGCTATCAATACTAACCATATCTTCCAGTACTTTTAAATGCTCGTTTACCAGTTCACTATCTATATCAATTTTTTTACAAGCTTCTGCGCTAATTTCTTCAGGTTTCATGTCCTAGAGTTCTTGACTAAAAATTTATTCAAGTATTATATATTCCACGCCCGACATTTCTTGCTAGATAGATGTGGGCTTTTAAATATGATGCTAGCATAATAATGGTGTGTGCTTTATATATAGTATGCTTAAAGGACGAATTACCCCTTCCTTTACTTAATTTTATACTTAGTATAGAATTAAGCAGCTTATAGCACGGGCCAAATCTCGACCCCTTTTCTCCCAAATCTCCAATGCTACAAAAACTTCAAAATTTGTTCACGCTTTATAAAATAATCAAATCCCGAGGAAACCGAGAGCTCATTAGCCATTCACGCAAACAATTGGTAGATTTTATTTTTTGCAATAATGATCTAAACCGAAAGTCCTTTCTTCAGGCCATAATCTATTGGTTTAATATGTTAAAAGGATTGGACGTTATTGTATGGCGACTGGAGACTTTTGGTTTCATATATAGTCCCATACTGAATGATGAAGAGAAAATAAGATTGAATCAGTACCTTTAGGTTTAGCGAGTAATTCTTCCATCTACCTTAAGAAACTTTTTACAGATATCGTCGCAAACCGGCACTTTCATACAATAAAACATTGCACGCGATACTAAATAGCAAGACATTCCAAATCTACTTCCTTGTTTTCCTTGCCCTATTAATTTTTCTTGGTCGGCAATTAGACACAGGCATTCCAAATTTTGATGACGCCTATTATGCACAGAAGGCCAAAGAGATATACGAGTCCGGAAACCTATGGGTTATTACACTTGCCGGATCACCTGATTTTGCCAATCCTCCCCTTACTTTTTGGTGCATGGCTTTAGCGTATAGTATATTTGGAGTCTCAAGTTTTTCGGCTATTTTTTTTCCTGCTCTGTTTGGGGTGGGGGTTGTTGTTTTGACGTATCGATTGGCTGACTATTTTTATAAAGATTCTTGGATTTCTTTCATTTCTCCTCTGGTCTTAATTTTTCCAGGCATTTTTGTTGACTCCTCCCGAAGGGCGATGGTCGATATTCCTTTAGCATTTTTTATTACTTTTTCAATGTTTGCTTTTTTAAAAGCCAAACACCATAAACAATGGTATCTGGTTTTTGGGCTCGCTACCGCTGGTGGGATCTTATCAAAAAGCGTTCTAGGTATTTTTCCATTGGCCATAGTTTATTTCTACCTATTCTTTAACCGCCAATGGAAGGAGATGGTCAATCCTTTTTTACTTTTAGGAATCCTAATTGCCTTAGGCTTGGGGTTCAGTTGGCATATCATTAACTGGATTCAATTTGGTCAGAATTTTATAAATACACATTTTGGAGTTTTGATTATTGATCGTGGGTTTAGAGGAAGTATCCACACATTTAATTTTTTCGGTTACTCAATGGATTTTTTGCGAAATTATTGGCCCTGGCTACCTTTTGCGTTAATAGGATTGTATAAATTTGCAAAACGGGGATTTGTCGAAAAAGACGAAAACTCAATATTGCTTTTTCTATGGCCCACATTAATATTTTTAGTAATGAGCACGAGTAAAAATCATACCATGCGTTACGTTATTATGATTTTTCCTGCACTATCTATCATTCTCGCAAAAACCTTTTCCGATTGGATGGATCCATTCTGGAAGGAAAAGGTTTTACGGGGGTTATTAGCAATCGCGTGTCTGACAGCATTATTTGTGAATTCGACCCCCTTTCAAGTCAAAGTAACTTTAGCGGAAAGTAGTAAAGAGGTTCGGCATTTAGCTACTATCATAAAACTTAATACTCCACAAAATGAAAAGATCGGGAATTTTAAACTTTCTTACTGGAACCCTAAGCATGCCATGCTGTTTTATGCAGACAGAGATCTGGAGAACCCTGTAACCGAAAGAGAGGAACTACTTAAACGATTACACGAAAACCCTAAAAAATATTGGTTGTCAAACTCGGAGGAATTCAAGTCTTTAAATTCAGAATTCCCTGATAAATTTTATTTGATAATGGGTAACTCGAAATATGCGTTTTTCACCTCATCTCAAAATAGAGCATTGGTGAAGTACGATTTTTCTGGAATGAAAATTCCCAATGTTAAATAGTCCGCTAATTATTGCTCATAAAATATATAGTTTCTGTAGAATTTATTATTTCTCTAAGTTTTTCAATATTAAACAGACTTTTAATTTCGTTTGATTTGATCTTAGTTTTAACACTAATTTGATCCGTCTTTATAATTTCCATTTTTTGATTCAAAAATTTGTTTTCCCAATCTGTTTTTTTAATAACCAGATATTTTTTTTGATTTGTCCTTAAGAACTTTTCTGCTTCCTGAAGCGAATGTAACGTCACTACTGTTCTTCCTGTCAGAACTCCCAAGCGGGCCCTATGGTTTCCCAACTTATAAATTGCAATGGGCTCCCTTATATTTTCTTGATTAATATGTTCTGCAAACTTTTTCATTGGATACCGGTTGACAAAAGGTAGCACATCCCCACTTAAAGAAGAAAAAGTTAAAGTCAACACAAGAGCCATGGGAAACACCACTTTTTCTAAACTCTTTAATCGAACAAGCCAAATTAGGACTAACGCACCGACAAGGAGGATTGCAGGTAATATAAAAACTGCAGATGGACTGGAACCCTGAATAAATATTCCTAATCCTGTTAAAATTGATAAGGCTAGGAAAGTTAGTACTGTAAAAATAATAGAGAAGTTAAGGCTAGCAAATCTTGATTTTAATGAGACCTCTTTTGCCTCTGCAAACATCTTGGCCGTTAATATTGAAACTGCAGGAAAACAAGGGAGCATATAACGGCTATGCTCCACCCGATGGAGAATAAATAAAACTAAACAAACCACAATCCATGTATAACAAAAAGCGAGGGATTCATTCCCTTCTTTAAAAAGTAGTTTTGCATGTTTAGTAAATTTTTTTCCAAGTCCTTTCATTCGTTCGATAAAACCTGTATCCTTACTGATTATAGGCCCTAAAAATCCAAATTGTTTTAATACTGCAAAAAGAAAAAAAAGTGACCAGGGAAGTTGGTAACGAAATAGAACACCAACATAATAAAAACTGAACGGTGTATTGTGAGCCAGTCGATTCTTAATCTCGTTACCTATAATATGATTTGTAAATTCCTCCCCATGCATCCAAAACATAGCTGTAAACCAAGGTAAAATTATAATTGATAGAATGATCAGCCCCTTGCCAATATGTAAATCCGCAAACCAGCTTCTTCTTTTAGTTGCAATTAAAAATCCTAAAGTGGTTAAACCAGGAATTAAAATTGCGGTGGGGCCCTTTACCATAAATCCTAACCCCATTGATATATAGAAAAGATAGGCATAAGTGTTTTTCTGGAAATTTGTTTTGTGTAAAAGCACAAAAAGATATAAGGCGAGAAGAATAAAGAAGCTCAACGCCATATCGGTTGTTGACCATCGAGATATCTGAAAATGAAGATAAATAGTAGGTAGTATAAATGAACTAAACAAGCCCACCCGGCTATCAAATAACTTGCGTCCCAGCAAGAAAATTAGACCAATGCTTAAAGTTCCAAATATTGCCGAGGGTATACGAGCTGAGGCCAAACTAACACCAAATACTTTAAAAGATGAAACAACCATCCAGTAATATAAAATGGGTTTTGCAAAACGCTTTTTCTCATGGTAGACAGGGGTAATATAATCACCTGATTCAACCATTCGGAGAGATGATTCGACATAGAAATTTTCATCCGGGTGGTAAGGCGGGACTTCACCAAGTTTATAGGTCAGAGTTAAAAAACAAAAGACCATCCAGAAGTATAAAATATTTTTCTTATTTGATTTGATTGAGGAAAGAGTAAGAAGGCTTGACATAGGCAGGAATAGATAAAAAAATAAACTTTATCTTAAGATAAAATGTAGCGAAACTGGCTTATATTATACACTTAATCTTATATTTACTTTTAATTTTTAGGTCCGCATCGTCCTGACCCAAAAATACTGGAATAATATTTCAATTGAGCCACTAATTGCCCAAATTCACTCAAAACAATTTACTCCAATCAGGCGTTTAAAAAACTGTGAAAATTTGTATTTTGTGCTTCGATCTTTCTAATAATTCGCTAGGCAGAGCAGGGCTATTGGCAATGGCTCTTACTTCACGATATAAGGTGGAAATTATTGGTCCTTCCAGATCTGGCGATATTTGGTTTCCTATGAAAGCTATGGATATTCCTATTCGTTCCTATCCTTGGAAAAGATACCCTTTTTTTATTTCAACTATTCGGAAAATGATCAAAGATATTGATGCCGATATATTGATCGCTTGTAAGCTTCGACCTACAAGTTTTGGGATTGCCTTAATAAAAAAATGGGTTTCAAATATTCCAGTCATTTTGGATATTGATGACTGGGAATTAGGGTTTTTCTATCATACAGGATTTTGGGGCAAGGTTGGTCGCTTCCTTAATTTTTCTAATCCCAGTGGATTGCCGTATACCTGGCTTATGGAGTATTTTACAGGTTATGCAGATTCAACGATTGTTAGTAATCGTTTTCTTAAAAATAAATTTTCAGGTTCTTTAATTTATCATTGCCGCGACACATCTAAACTTAATCCAGAAAATTTCGATGCAGATAGTATGAAGGCTAAACTGGGGCTGGAAGGTAAGCGTGTTGTCATGTTTCTAGGAACACCAAGACCTCATAAAGGAACGGGAGAATTATTTACAGCAATGGAAAAAATTAGTGATCCCGATATCAGGTTGGTCTTAGTTGGTGCCGGGTCATCTGTCCAAGGGTATATCGATAATATGAAAATTAACCAAGATAAGGTGATTGCTATTCCCAAAATACCTTTCAATGAATTACCAGATTATCTTTCTGCTGCTGATATTCTCGCTATTCCACAGAGAGACACGACAGACACACAAGGGCAGATTCCTGCGAAATTATTTGATGGAATGGCGATGGCAAAACCCATTATTACAACTCCAATTTCAGATATCCCGGAAGTTTTGGGTGGACATGGTTATCTCATTGAGCCGGGGAACCCTGAGCAACTTGCAAAAACCATAAAAAATATTTTTGCAAATCCTGAAGAAGCTCGACTGAAAGGTCAAAATGCTAGAAAACGTTGCCAGGAACTTTATGACCTTAAAGTTATAAAGAAAGAACTCATATCGAAAATTGAAAAACTAACTACCACTTAATAATTAAGGGGCTGGATTTTGGAATTCCATATTAAAGACCACATTAAACCAGATGCAAAAATACTTTTGATCAAACTCAGATCCATTGGAGATGTGGTCTATAATACAGCGGTATATGCCCCCATAAAAAAGCACCTCCCAAATGCTAAACTCACCGTTCTGGTAGAATCGGCATCTTATGATATTGTTAGAAACCATCCAGATGTAGATGAAGTTCTCTGTTTTGAAAAAACTTCTTTTCTAAAACAGGCTAAATTTTATTTAAATTTAATAGGGAAACGATACGATGTTGCAATTGATATGCATGAAGGAACCCGGGGTGCCGTTATATGTTTCCTCTCCCGGGCCAGATACAGGATTGGTAATATATTTGCGAAACGTTCGTTTCTATACAATACGAAAATAAATTTTTCTGATTTAAAACCCGCATTTCCCATAGACTATCAGGTAGCTTTGATAAGTAAATTGGGAATTCCCATTAAAAATCCCAAACCCATTATTCATGTTAGTGATTCGTGGCGCAAAAGTGCGCACGAATTATTAATTTCTAAAAATTATGACCCCAAAAAACCGTATTGTATTATCCACCCAGGGGCTCGAAAATACGATCAATGGCAATTTGAAAAGTTTGCAAAAATTACGGAATATTTTTTTACTCGCTTCAATTTAGGCATTATTTTGACCTGTGGGCCAGGGCAGTTTGATCAAATGGAAAGATTAACTCAATGCTTGTCAAAAAAAGTTCCCTATACTTTTATTTCTACAGAATTATCTGTGCTTCTGGGGATCACCGCTTCCGCAAAGTTTGTAGTGTGTCATAATGGAGGTTATATGCATGCTGTTTCTGCTATCGGGGTGCCTTTAACAGCATTATTCGGATTAACAGATTATAGAATCTGGAAGCCCCCTGGAAAAACAAGTGTGGTACTGCATAAAGATATTGATTGCTGGCCTTGTACTTCTAAAACAATGAAACAGGTTTGCTGGAATGGTAAGCCCGAGTGCAAAGAATTAATTTCTGCTCAGGATGTAATTGACAGTATAAAGAAACTTTGCCCTGAATTTTCAGACAAATAATGGAGTATTGATTGTGGAAGAGAAAAAAGAATCCCGGCCTTCAAAATTTGAAGAGGAATCAGAAAAACCTGGTCGAGACATGCGAATTCTTTCCGATCTTTATTCCAAACACCATCTCAGTGGAAACCGCAGAAAACAGTCGATATCAGAAGAAAAACGTTCACAGCTATTCAAGAAATGGGTGGGAAAAAATAGAAAGGTTCTGGATATGGGTTGTCGTGACGGAATATTAACCCGTCATTTTATTGACCAAAATGAAGTAACGGGTCTGGATATTGACAAACTTGCCTTAGAGGCTTGTAAAAAAAATTTAAATATTGAAACAATCTGGGCAGATTTCAGTCTTCAAATACCGTTACCAACATCATCGTTTGATGTTGTCATAGCAGGAGAAGTGATAGAGCACCTTCCTTATCCAGAAATTACTATTTCCGAAGTATCACGTATATTAAAGCCCGAGGGGCTATTTATTGGTTCTGTTCCCAATTCTTATCATCTGAAAAACAGATTGCGTGTATTAAAAGGACGTTTAATCGATTACGATCAAACTCATTTGCGAGCTTACAATGTAATGTTATTAAGGCAATATCTTGAAAAAGAATTTGTGATAGAAGAATTGACCAGTAGCCGTGGACAATCAGCTTTTCTTTCGATCGCATGGTTTGGAAGAGATCTTGTTTGGAGATGCAAAAAAAAATAATTCTTTTACATGGAACATCACAATAAACCCATGCAAATTTTCTTATAAGAAAAATGAATGGTTCTGGCAACATCGATAACCCGTGAAGGGTTATTTATTTTGAGAAATAATTAGGCATCGACTCAATAATAAGTAAAACGATCTCTATTTAAGAAGAAGCACTGAACGATTAATTAGATTTAGGATATTTTTCAAGCGGATGATATGAAAATTGCTATTATTCGACAAAAGTTTGTTCTTTATGGTGGCGCCGAACAATTTGCAGATGGATTTATCCATCAACTTGCTGAATCCGGACATGAAGTTCATATTTTTTCAAATAGTTGGATTCCTTCTCACCACAGTAATATCAATCACCACTTTGTGGAGACCCTAGGTTTAAATGCCTTTTTGAGAACTCTGTCTTTTTCTATCAAGGTTTCCAAGAAAATCCGGGAGCAACATTTCGACATCATTCAAAGTCATGAAAAAACCTGGCTACAAGATATTTATCGAGCGGGTGATGGGTGCCATATAAAATGGTTGTATCAAAGAGAAAAACAAGTTTCTTCGATCAAGAAATTTTTCCTTTTTATAAATCCTTTTCACCAACTCATTCTAAAACTGGAAAAAAACATTTTTGAATCTGGCCAATGTAAAAAAATAATTGCCATTTCCCAAATGGTAAAAGAAGATATTCTAGAAAACTACAGATGCCCACCTGAAAAAATTTCTGTTGTTTACAATGGTGTAGATCTTCATCGTTTTCACCCTAACAATAAAAATATTTATCGTAAATCAATCAGAAAACAGTTGGGAATTTCGGAAGATTCGATTTTGATATTGTTCGTGGGTTCTGGATTTGAAAGGAAAGGGCTTCAATTTTTGCTTCAGTCAACCAAGTACTTAGCAAAAGAAAACTGGCGATTACTTTTAATGGGAAAAGGAAATTTTGAAAAGTTCATGCGGTATGCGCCAGCTAATAAACGAAATCGAATAATTGCTAAAGAACCTGACCCTGAAATAGAAAAATTTTATGCAGCAGCTGATCTGTTTATACTCCCTTCAATTTATGAGCCATTTGGTAATGCCAATCTTGAAGCTTTGGCAACCGGGCTACCTGTAATCACCACGAAATATTGCGGGGCGGCAAATATAATTGATTCAAAAAAAAATGGCTTGGTCGTTGGAGACCCATATAATCCCCAGGAAATTGCAGAGAAAATTAATTATCTTTTCGATTTCTCAGCTAGAGAAGGTATGGGAAAAAAAGCAAGAGAACTCGCCGAACAATTTCCCTTAGAAAGAAATAATCGGGAAATGTTGGAGATTTATAAAAGCATAATTTAACCTTGGGCTCTATCAACCAGTTTTCTATAACTCTGTGCGGTATCGTATAAGTGTGTGCAGAGAACAAAGAATCGAAGAACCGCCTATTTACTGAGCAAACAAAAGACAACCGTTTGCATCAGTAATTGTAGAGAGGGGCTGGGTTGTAATTTAGGATTTGGAATGAGTCCCATCGCACATAGGGGAATTGCCTGTTTTCCCACAATCACATATTACAAGCCGTCGTGTCTCATCTACTATAAATTCTTTTGGAGTTTTTCCTGTTGCCTGTGCGCTGTGGGATCCATCGCAATAAGGTTTATTGTTAGATTCACCACAAGTACAATAGTTTTTTATCCCTGGAGTTTCATCGATAATTGTTGGAGAATTTTCATATGCCATTAGAATTCCCTTGATAAAAGTTGATAAGAGAATCACGGTACAGATTATTTTTAACATGTCAATAATTTTAAAACTTACAATTGGTCTTACTAGTACTCTTAAATAAAAAAAATGAAAATCTTGGTTACTGGGGCTACCGGGTTTGTAGGTAAAACGCTACTTCCTTTGTTGGTTGAAAAAGGTCACAAAATAATTGTCCTTACTCGTGACGCCAAAGCAGCTCAAGTTCGCTTGCCTGTTGCCTGTAAAATTTATGAATGGGGAAAAGATCTCCTACGTAAAGAAGAAGGCATTGAAGTTGTGATTAACCTATGTGGAGAAAATGTTGCAAGTGGATTTTGGACAAAAAAAAGAAAGCAAATTATCTATGACTCAAGGGTTGTATCCACCCGAAACCTTATAGAATTTTTTCGAAAGAATACCAATCCGATAAAAACCTGGATCTCCGCATCCGCTATAGGTATCTATGAAAACTCAATTATTCCTAACGAATCGTCACCAAGTGGACGAGGATTTCTGGCTAAGGTTTGCAAAGATTGGGAAGAAGAAACATTTAAGGTTAAGGATTTAGGTATACGGGCAGTCGCTTTTCGGATAGGGATGGTATTGGGATTTGATGGCGGCGCTATTGATAAAGTGCTACCCCTGTTTAAACTTGGTTTGGGAGGGAACATCGGCGATGGGAACCAATGGATGAGTTGGATTCATGTGCGCGATCTTGCAGGACTAATAATCGAGGCCATCGACAACACTTCCTATGAAGGCCCTGTCAATGCTGTAAGCCCAAACCCGGTAACCAATCGGGATTTTACATCCGCATTAGCAGAAAATATTAGGCGACCTGCTATCTTCAATATTCCAACGTGGGTACTAAAAATTTTATTTGGAGAGATGTCCCAGATACTTATTGGTAGCCAAAAAGTTTCTTCAGAAATATTAAAAAAATTGAACTATAAATTTATCTATCCAAAAATAAAAGGTGCTCTTAAAAACATCGGAGATCAAACCGGGCATACTTTATTAATTGAACAATGGGTTCCACAATCTAGTAAAAATATATTTGAGTTTTTTGCTTACCCGCATAATCTAGAGGCCCTAACTCCAAAATTTTTAAAATTTAAAATACTTAAAGTTACATCGACACCTATTCAAGAGGGAACCCTTCTCGATTATAGTTTAAAAATAAGGGGAATGCCCGTCCGCTGGCAATCCAAGATAACTGAATACATCCCTTTAATTCGTTTTGCCGATAGACAAACGCGAGGGCCTTATTGTTTTTGGCATCACATCCATGAGTTTATTGAAAAAGACGGCGGCACGATTATTAGAGATAGGGTCTTTTATAAACTACCAGGTTGGGTTCTAGGTGATATAATCGCCTATCGGTTTGTGCGAAAAGAACTGGAGAAAATTTTCCTTCACAGAAGAGAAGTTGTGGCAGAGTTATTTCACCCCGAAGAATAGATTTAAATTCAACAATTTTTGAAGGCAGTTTTATAGAAAACCTTGATAACCCATGCTCCAGATCTTTATACCAATCTTACTTTTCACTTCTCAAATTGCCAGTTTCGCCTTAGGCAAAGAGCCAACCCAGCCGTTACCCAAATTTCAAGAGGCGGTGTCCGGTTACACCTATCAATTTCCACGCGATGACTTTTCTCACGATAACTTCCGCATCGAGTGGTGGTATTACACAGGAAACCTGGAAAGTGATAAGGGTCGACGATTTGGTTATCAACTCACCTTTTTCAGAGTGGGATTGGAAGGATATAACCCCATCAATAATCCTTCGAAATGGAAGGTAGATCATATCTATTTCGCGCACATGACGGTCTCTGATATTCAAAATAAAAAATTTTATTTCTTCGAGCGCATCAATCGGAAAGGAATCAAAAATGCCGGAGCCGCAACCGAACGCTTTATGATATGGAATTCTGATTGGAATTTATCGGCCGAAGGAAATATACAAAAGATAAAAGCTCTAGAGAATGATACAGGTATAGAACTCAGCCTCATACCCATTAAAAAAAGGGTCTTTCACGGTAAAAATGGAATAAGTATAAAAGGAAGCAATAAAGGAAACGCTTCGCATTATTTCTCCTACACCCGAATGAAAACGGAAGGTTCTATTTTTATCAAAGGAGAAAAATTCCAAGTAAAAGGAAGCAGTTGGATGGACCGTGAATTTTCCAGTAATCCGTTAAACCCATCTTTGGTAGGATGGGATTGGTTTTCTATCAAACTCAATAATCAAACTGAGATTATGCTCTACCAGTTGCGAAAAAAAAATGGTAATACCGATCCTCATTCCAGCGGGACATTCGTTTCTGCTGATCAAAACTACCATCACCTGACGTTAAATGAGTTTTCCATTTCTAATAAAAACTCTTGGACCAGCGAAAAAACAGGAGCCACATACCCTGCTGTTTGGGAAATTGATATCCTAGAGTCCGATATCCACTTAATAATTACTCCTGATTTTTCAAACCAGGAACTTTATCACCTGAGATCCATTTCAGGTTCTTATTGGGAAGGTAGCGTCTCAATAAAAGGAAGTGCGGGAGGAAAGCCGGTAACGGGAACAGGCTATGTAGAGTTAGTGGGTTATGAAAAAGCCCTTAAACATGAGCTACCCGATTAAATAATTTCAAATGATATTCTTTATTCTCCATTTTTGAATTTTCCAGATCAATAAACCTATCCCATAAAAATTCATCACGAAAATTAACAAGATTAAAAATAATTCCACCTGGCCCAGAAAAGAAAAAATCGCCAGCATCACATTGTTTGTACAAAGACATAGGGGGCTGATAGCAGTTAGGAAACGCCGATCTCCATACCAAGCGGCTTTCTGTTTTTCTGATACTCCCGCTAATTTACGGCTGAAAAAATCTAACCTTTCAATCAATCTATCCTGCCAGCCATAACCCCAGACAAAAAACTTCTGCAATCTTAAATTCCACCTGTTTTCTTCGGGTGAAGTCAGGTCTTCTTCGGTAATACTTTCATCAACTCTGTTCTTATTATAAGAACCAACACGCGATGTGTAGCTAACTAGATAAAAAACAAAAAAGGTGCTTTGCATAAAACTGGCCAGCAAACCAAACAATCCTAAAAACCAGAACCCGCTATCTCCGGTTGTCCGCACAAGATAAAAAGATATTCCGATATAAACCATAACTGTGACAAGAAAGTCGGAAAGCGAATCCAGAAACCTACCGAGTCGGGAGGAAGTTCCACGAACCCGGGCAAGATTTCCATCTATATTATCGAGAAACACTTTTCCGTAAAGAAAGATGCCTCCCCATACCAACGAATCCGATCTATCCGAAACATAAAACCCCATCGAAAGCACGCCAACAATAAATGAAAAAACTGTTATCTGGTTTGGTGTTATTGGTGTCGAGTACAGATTTCGAACCACCCAGCCATTGTAAAAATACCAGAGGCCATTCACATCAAAAAACCGAGCTTCCCGTGGAAGCTTATTCATCTTTTCAATATCAAAAGCCATATCTGTTCGCCGTCCTTCACAAGGGTCAGAAAATAATAACCTATGGATTCCTCTCAATAACTAAGTTAATATTTCCTAAGGCTATTGTTTAATCTTTTTTGAAAGTTTATTCCAGCATAAAATCTGAGAGAGGCTGCCACATTAATTGAAGCAATTGATAATTATCTAAGGCTAAAGATTGTCTCAGGAATGAAAAGCAAAATTGTGGGCAAGGTACTGAGTCAACTAAATATGAAAGTCGAAAAACGAACTAGCGGAACTCTTGCTGGCAAAAGGGTAAAAGATGCGGAAATGATTAACGTTAAGATGGCCGCCGAGGATAAAAGTAAAGGATACTAATTTTTTATGGCTGCAGATTCATCTGGATGTGTCATGCCAAAAGAAATAATCATTTTTAAGCCTTCCTCAACAGACATTTTAAGGGGTTGTGTATCTTTTTCCGGTAGCATAAAAAGAAACCCCGTCGTTGGGTTAGGCGAAGTAGGTACAAAAATATTTAGCATTTTTTCACCACCTGAGATTCCCTCTGGAGTATGACAACAAACTATTCCTAAAGTTTTTAAGGGTTCCCTTGGATAAGTAATGAGAACCATCTTTTGAAAGCTGGGTGTTTCTGTCAACGATACTGTGTCAACCACTTTCTTAATGCTGGTATAAATGACCCGAACGACCGGGATCTTATGGAGTATTCCCTCACCTATAGCCACTACTTTTTTACCGATAAAATTAGTTCCAACCAAGCCTACTGCAATAATGAAAAGGGCTAAAAACAAAAACCCCATTCCGGGAACATGAAATTCTTCCATTAATTGTATATTCTGAGGCCCCAAAATCCCAGTAATGACAGGTTTCATCGCCTTGTCAACACGTGTAATGACAAAAGACAAAATCATATAGGTCAACGCTGCCGGGATCGTAACCAAAAACCCCGCGATTAAATTTTTCTTTAGCGCTTTTTTAAACATGGCTGCTCACTTGATTTCCGATTACCGCCAATTCTCAGAGTTATTTCAAGGTATTGATATGCTTTGCTACAAAAGAGAGCTGACTCTTTCCCCGAGATCCACTAATTGAGGCGGAGGACAGGTTGTTTGGTTGAAGTTTTAGACACCCTCTTGGTTTTTCGTGGGGCAGGTTTCTTTTTAGTTTTATTATTTTTCCCGAAGGAATGCTTAATAACTTCATCCATTTTTGTAACAGGAAAAAATTGGATGCTTTTTCTAATGTTTTCTGGAATATCGGGAATATCTTTTTCGTTCTCAATAGGTATGATAAGTTTGTGTATACCATGTCGATGTGCGGCGAGAACTTTTTCCTTTAATCCGCCGATTGGAAGAACTTTTCCTGTCAAAGTCAGTTCTCCTGTCATTGCTATATCGTGACGCAACGAAGCTTTAGTCAGTGCCGAAACCAGCGCCACAGCCATGGTAATACCTGCTGAAGGACCATCTTTAGGAACCGCGCCCTCAGGAATATGGATGTGGAAATCATTTTTCTGGTAAAAACTTTTTGGCAACCCGAATTCGGAAGCCCGTGACCGGACGTAAGTCATAGCAGCATGAGCTGACTCTTTCATGACATCGCCTAGTTGCCCAGTGGGCAAGAGTTTCCCGGTTCCAGGCAGAACAGTGACTTCTATTGACAGAATCTCCCCACCCAACTCGGTCCATGCTAATCCGATCGCCGAACCTATGTCTAGTGGACCTTCGTTGTCTGATCGTTTGTATTTTGGGATGCCAAGGTACTTTGTCAAACTTGCTGGAGTAATTTTAATTTGCGTCTTTTTACCTTTTTTTACCACTTCCTTTACGACTTTACGGCAGAGAGTTGCAATTTCCCTCTCCAGGTTTCTCACTCCGGCTTCGCGGGTGAAATCCTGAATAATCCGCTGAAGAGCTTTTTCTGAAATTTCAATATTCTTTTTAGTCAAACCATGCTCAGCTACTTTCTTGGGCACTAAAAACTTCTGTGCTATTCCAATCTTTTCCTGATCGGTATATCCGGGAAGGTGTAACACTTCCATTCTGTCTAACAATGGTCGTGGAATGGAATGCAGAACATTAGCGGTACAAATAAATAAAACATTGGAAAGGTCGTAATCTATTTCCAAATAATGATCGTTGAAGTTTGAATTTTGTTCTGGATCCAGTACTTCTAATAATGCAGAGGAAGGGTCACCACGAAAATCAACATTCATCTTATCGACTTCATCTAGCATGAAAACGGGGTTGTGCACCCCGGCCTTTTTCATGCCTTGGATTATTTTGCCCGGCAACGCACCAATATACGTCCGGCGATGGCCTCTAATCTCGGCTTCATCACGAATTCCTCCAAGAGATATACGAACGAACTCTCTACCCATGGCTTTCCCAATGGATTGACCCAGGGAAGTTTTCCCAACCCCAGGAGGCCCAACCAGACAAATAATAGGTCCTTTTATTTTTTTTACCAGTTTTAACACTGCAAGATGTTCGGTAATACGTTCTTTTACTTTTTCCAGCCCGTAATGATCTTTATCGAGGATTTTCTGGGCTTCCTGGATTTTAATTTTTTCAGTACCCGCGGCCTTTTTCCAAGGCAAATCTGCAAGCCATTCTATATACGTTCTAGCTACTGTTGCTTCTGCTGACATGGGTTGCATGAGTTCAAGCCGTTTCAATTCTTTTTTGGCTTTCTCGTTAATCTCTTTTGGCATTTTTGCTTTTTTAATCTTTTGTTTTAACTCATCAAAATCGCTTTTAAATTCATCCCGTTTGCCAAGCTCTTTTTGTATTGCCTTCATCTGTTCATTCAAATAAAACTCTTTCTGACTACGCTCCATCTGTTTTCGCACTCGCCCATGAACCCGCTTCTCGATTTTAAGGACTTCCATTTCGGATTTAAGAATTGCCAGCAACTTATTCAACCGATCAGCAGGGTTTAATGTTTCCAAGAGCTCTTGCTTTTCCTGGCTTTGAAAAACCATATATGAAGCAATGGTGTCCGCGTATCGGTGTGGTTCAAGAATATTTGCGCTCGCGGCAACAGCTTCCAAAGGGATTTTCTGGTTGAGCTTGACGTATTGTTCGAACATATTGCCAACACTCCGAACCATCGCTTTTACATCGGGAGTGAGCTGATCATTTTCATGGATACGATTCACTTCCACTTCAAAATAATCAGGGTTGTTTGTAAATTTTTCGATTCGGCCTCTTTGAAGCCCTTCCACCAACACCTTCATAGTCCCATCGGTTAATTTTAGGATTTGCAGGATATTTGCGATCGTTCCGACTTCGAAAATATCCGCCGGTTGCGGGTCGTCGTTGTTGGGGTTTCTTTGTGCTGAGAGGAAAATACTTTTCTGTTCTACCATAGCTTTTTCTAGGGCAAGAACAGATTTGTCTCTACCCACGAACAAGGGTAGAACCATGAAGGGAAAGACTATAATATCTCTCAGAGGGAGGAGGGGTAAAGTAATTTTATCTGAGCCCATAATGCTAGCTGGCCTGTTTCTTTTTAGCGTAAACCATCATGGGTTTTTCACCATTGGCAACGACCTCTTTGTTAATCACAACTTCTTCGATATCTTCTTGCGAAGGCAACTCGTACATCATATCTAGCATCGTTTCTTCCATCACGGCACGCAAACCCCTTGCCCCGGTTTTTCGATCAAGCGCTTTTTCTGCAATCGCTCTAATTGCATTTTCAGTAAACTTTAATTTGATATTTTCAAACTCAAACAGTTTTTTATATTGTTTTACCAAGGCGTTTTTTGGTTCGGTCATAACTTTTATTAGCGCTTCGATATCTAGCTCCTTAAGTGTAGCCACGGCTGAAAACCGCCCGACAAATTCAGGGATCAAGCCGTACTTGAGTAGGTCTTCGGGTTGGATTTTTTCAAGAAAATCCTCTTCCTCCAGCTCAATTTTTGAAACGATTTTTTGCTCAAACCCAAGACTTTTTTTGCCGATTCGGTTACGAACGATTTCACTCAAGCCGACAAATGCACCACCGCATACAAACAATATATTGGTCGTGTCCACCTGTAAAAATTCCTGATGAGGATGTTTGCGTCCTCCTTGCGGTGGAACACTGGCAGTAGTTCCTTCGATTATTTTCAACAAAGCCTGTTGAACACCCTCCCCGGAAACATCTCGAGTAATGGAAGGGTTTTCTGACTTCCGTGAAATCTTGTCGACCTCATCGATGTATATAATACCTCGCTCTGCTTTTTCTACATCGTAATCCGCGCTTTGTAAAAGTTTCAGTATGATGTTTTCGACGTCTTCCCCGACATAGCCGGCTTCTGTCAGGGTAGTAGCATCCACAATGGTGAACGGGACATCGAGTATCCGCGCCAACGTTTGAGCCATGAGAGTTTTTCCTGAGCCGGTAGGTCCAACCAGAAGCACATTACTTTTTTGCAATTCAACATCATCCATCTCAAGGTTGGAGTCTATCCGTTTAAAATGATTGTGCACCGCAACGGAAAGGATTTTTTTGCAACGTTCTTGATTAATAATGTATTGGTCAAGGTGGCTATAAATTTCCTTTGGCTTCAGTATATGTTGGAAATCTTCACCCTTTTCCTGAGCCCACTCCTCAACCATGATTTCGTTACATAGTTCGATGCATTCATCGCAGATATAAACGCTGGGTCCAGCAATGAGTTTCTTGACTTCTTCTTGGCTCTTACTACAAAAAGAGCAGCGATAATTCCCGGTAGTTGTACTTTTCTTCGCCATAAAACCCCCGATTTTAGAATGGCTCTGTTTTCAACTTAGCGTAGTTTAAAAAAAGTTTTATTTTTTATCTTTGCCGTCTTTTTTGACATCTTCACGATTGCTGATAACACTGTCTATCAAACCATATTTTTTTGCTTCTTCGCCCGTCATATAATGATCACGCTCTGTGTCTTTATTAACCTGATTAACAGCCTTCCCGGAATGCTTCGCCAGGATTCCATCTAGAATAGAGCGGATACGGGAAATCTCTTTTGCTTGGATTTCAATATCTGTATGTTGCCCCTGAAACCCGCCACTCGGTTGGTGGATCATAATTCGCGAATGGGGTAAAGCAAATCGTTTTTTTGGAGCACCAGCTGTTAAAAGTAACGCGCCCATGCTCGCAGCTTGACCTATGCAAATTGTTTGAACATCGGGCTTGATGTATTGCATTGTATCGTAAATGGCCATCCCCGAACTGACCTGACCACCCGGACTATTAATATAAAGATAAATATCCTGATCTGGTTCATCGGACTCAAGGAATAGCAATTGCGCGATAATAAGATTGGCCATGTGATCTTCGATGGTAGAGCCAATAAAAATAATGCGGTCTTTTAACAGCCGTGAATAAATATCGTAAGATCGTTCGCCTCGACTGGTTTGTTCTACAACAATGGGTACCAATTGGTTGTGAATGGAATTCATTTTTCTCTCTTAATTAGGACTCAGGTAACATGAACCGCTTTCTGAAACTGCAAATGGATCAGAAAGGGTTTTCGGCTTGTAAGTCATTTAGAAATAATTAGATAACCAACAATAGGTTGACTATATATTATCAGCAATTAAATCTTTTCTGTCAACCATTACTTCTTTTAACTTCACCTTTTCAAGGGCGGAATTCAAGGTTTTATCGCGTTTCATGCGACTATGTAAACGGGCGAGCACTCCGTTTTTTTCCCACTCCTTTTTCATCTGTTTTAGGTTGCCACCCGCACCCAACAACTGTGCCATATTTTGTAACTCTTGTTCCAATTCTTCTGGGGTGACTTCTAATTCAAGATTGCGAGATAATTGATCAAGAATCAACTCCTCTTGAAGAGCCTTGATAGCAGGCTCTTTGTACTTCGAAATTAACTCTGGCGTGACTTCTTCGCCGTGACGGTGATCATGGTCGTGACCATGATCGTGCTTGGCTTCTTTTCCCTGTTTTTTATTAGCCTGATCAGACATAAATTTGACTTGTTCTTTGATCAAGCCTTCAGGTAAATCAACCGGATTTTGTTCTGTCAACTGTTCGGCAAATTTCTTTTTGGTAGCCTTAAGAGCTTCCTTCCGTTCATAGTCCTCAAGTTCTATTCGTATTTTAGCCTTCATGTCTTCTAGGTTTTTATATTTTTTTTCAGTATCCAATTCGCGCGCAAATTCGTCATTTAATTTTGGTAATTCCTGAACCTGAATGCCCTTTAGAATAATATTAAAATCGACTTCTTTCCCGGCAATTTCTTTATTATGATAATCCTCTGGCACTTGTACTTTTATATCGCGGTTATCACCAATTTCCATGCCGATCATTCCTTTATCCAATCCTTCTATCAGTTGGCCGCCGCCCACCTGAATAATCTCGTCCTTAACTGCCCCACCTTCAAAGGGTTTATCTCCTAACATGCTAGTGAAATCAATTTTTATAAGGTCTTTTTCTTGTACAGAGCGATCGATGATTTCCACCGTTTTCGCTTTTCTTTGACGGAAAGCTTCGATAGCTTGGTCGACTTCTTCATCGGTAATGCGAGGTATTTTCATTTCCATCTCTATACTAGAATAATCCTTGATATCTATGCTCGGCAGCACTTCTACAGAGGCGGAAACGGATATATCCGTGTCCTCTTCTGCGTTGACCTCCAAAAGATGCGGTTGCCCGATGGCGCGTAAATCTTTCTCTGCAATGGCTTTATTCAGCTCATTGCTGATGAGGTTACTCAGCACTTCTTTTTTCACATCAGGTCCGAACTGTTTCTCCAGCAGTGAGGCAGGTACTTTCCCCTTGCGAAAACCAGGAACTTTAACTTCTCTGCCAAGTTTCTGATAGTACTTGTCCACTTCCTTTTTGTAGTTATTGTAAGGGATTACAAATTTAATTTTCTTATTACAGGAATCAACTTCTTCTATTTCTATATCCATATAGATAGCTTTCAATTATTCTATAGTTTTAACAAATCAATACATATGAGGCCTATGATTGATACTAGTCAGACATACAATATTAAGTTGAGCCTTTCTAATAATATCTTTTCTCCCTATAGGGAGTGCCGGTGGAGGGACTCGAACCCCCACGCCCGAAAGCACTAGTTCCTAAAACTAGCGTGTATGCCAATTTCACCACACCGGCGTATTGCCCAAATTGCTCGCAGAAATATACCACTTTATATGGAATTTAGTGGAAAGAAAAGCCCCGAAATATCTAATAATATCAGGAAAATATTAGCTGATTTTTGGCTTAAATTACAGAGAGGAATTATTCTTTTCCTATTTCCGAATGGAGGGCGGAAATTTCTTCCTGAAGAAGTGTGTAGTCAATTTCCAGCTTTTCGCAATATTTTTGCAGGAAAGAGTGCATTATAAGCACACAATGCCACTCATCAAACACTTCATCGCTTTTTTTACAAAATTTTTCATACTCCGAAAAACCCTTCTCTATTGTTTCCAGTAATTTTCCAAAACTTGCCAACTCATCAAGTTCTGAAAAGGATTCATCCAAATTGTGATCCCAGAAAGTTTTGTCGGATTGCTCTGGATTGATAGATGCCTGATACTGGTCTTCTATCATGCAATAATCCAAACCGATTTGCTTGCAATAACTGCGTAAATTATTAAAAGCAATAAACAAACATTCGTAGCCACCTACTTCGTTTTCTTCATCGGCATTTAAGTCAGAAATATCTTCCCCCACCCAATCAAACATTTGAAAGAATGCATCGAGGTTGGATTGTTCTTCCGGTAATGTTTCGTCCATTTTCATACCATCATTTTTTAATGATACGTGGTTTTCGGTCTTTAGGAATTAAGACGGTAGCTGGCTGGTAATACCCTTTAGGCACCATTAAGTTGGGGTAAACCCAACTGCCTTTCCCGATCAATGTTCCCGGACAAAGGACCGCGTTACACCCCAATTCTGTATAATCTCCCAAAATAGCTCCTAATTTCTCCATGTCTGTTTTAAAATCTTCTGATCCAAACGGAATTTGAATAGGAAGAATAAAACCTTTTTCTTTATCAACTTTGTTGCGAAACTGCAAATTAGCGAGTCTAGAGCCAGCGCCCATATTAACATGGCGACCCACGATGCTATCCCCAATATAATTGAAGTGACCTGCTTCACTGTGATCCATTAGAATGCTATTTTTAACTTCCGTAGAATGGCCTATCACGCAACCTTCACCAGCAAAAACATTTCCGCGAATATAAGCACCTTGGCGAATCTCGCAATTCTCACCGATCACCGCTGGACCTTTAATAATGGCTGATGGTTCCAACCGAGTTCCCGAGCCAATAAAAATACCCTGTTCTTTTAGGTAAACAGCCTGATCTAGTTTTATCCATTTTTGTATGAATAACCCCTTCTCATTTTTGTCGAGAAAAACACCATCGGATAACTTTGTGCCGGTTTTATTTTGAGTCAATGCCTGCAAAATTGAATTCAGATTCTTTAAAGGGTCCCAAACCCGGTCTACCCCTGAAAATATTGTCCTATAAGGTTCGCGGTCCAGATCTGAAAAAAACAGGGATAAGTCTTTCATAAATAATTCTCCACATACCATTTGCCAAGGGCGGTCAACCGGAAGCCTTTGGGACTCATTTCAATGATCCTCTGCTTTTGCATTTCAGTGACCAACCTGGTTTTAGAATGTTTTTCGATTTTCAAATCTTTTTCATTTAATGTTTGTGAAGCAATTTGATTCAAAGCATATAATTCCAGCTTATAAAAATGATGATCGTAGTTTTTTAAAGTGGAGAAAAGTATTTTTATGGCTTCTTGCCCCATTTCTTCTAGGTTGGATGCATCCGATTTATTTCCCCGAAGATCGAGGCTAATTTTATTTTCGGTACCTGAGTTTCTCACAAATATGCCTGCTTTTCCCCCAGATAATGAGATATATAACATATTAGGATCCTCAGGAAAAATTCGAACCGCAACCTGATAGTTTCTTTTTTTAGCCGCGAGCGTAAGAACCCGCTTCACCTTTTTCCAAGCTATTGAGCCTTGAACAAATAATTCCTGATTAATGTAGTAAACATAAAACTTACCTTTATAACCCAGATTAAAAGGCCGACTTACTTTTGCGTAATAATTTTTTGGTGAAAGATTTAGGTGTTCAGTCGCAACCAGAGTATTCAAGGCGCTCTTGAGACCGTTTCCAGAATATATTGAGACTGTTTGCCCATCAAGGGAAGTAAATTTTGATTCGGTAATATTATGTCCGGTTTCTTCGCTACCCACGGCCAGAACTGGCGTAGCATCTTTTTCTTCAGTCTCATTTATTTCTCCTAAAATTTCTCTAAGTCTTTGTAGTGAAGCAATACTCGTAATTCCTGTTTTGTGTAATTTCTTTTTTTCGCGCATGAAGGACTGGCGTTTTGACTTAGAGAGATTTGGGTGTTTTGATTTTTGTTCTAATTGTTTTAAAAGAATTTTAAGTAAAATCCACTTATCACCCACAGCAGTCATCTCAGGTTTCAATCCCATCTTTTCTGCGGCTGTTGCTGCATTGAGATCACTTTCTACCGTATTAATATATAAAGTGCCTTTATATTTTCTGGGAAACCGAGTAGAGAGATGTTGGGCCTGTAAAATAGCAGTTTCATCGCCACTCAACACCCAAAGCAGATCTTTAAAAGGGTCATACTCCAACATAAAAAAGCGATCCGCATCTGCATCAAAAATAGCTCCCACTGCACGCATGTTACCTTTTCTAAGGGATGCTTTATATTTTCGACCCACCTCAAATAATTTCAATATGGCTTTGTGGCGGCGAAAAAATCCTGAAGGGTTTTTTATTTGGCCGGCCGTGATTTGATTTAGGCCTTCGAGATCAGCTACGCCTGAAAACACATTAACGTTTCCATTTAACTTCGCGTTAACCTCGAATACATTTCCAAATCCGACCTTAATAAAAATTTCTTTAGCTATACCCGTGAGCGACCCGTTGGCCGGATCAACCACTAGCACAACATTCTTAAAATCTTTTGATTCATCCACCCAAGAATTTTCAGCTTTCAGGGTAACCTGAAAGAAAAGTTTCAGAGCCTGTTTCCTGAGATTTTTTCGTTTTCCTTTTAACAACGCGCTTTTAATTGAGGAATATTTTTGCCTTAAAACATATTGAGTCAGTTGTAAATCATCCGATGGTAAAGGCTTCATGCCATGAAAAGGCGAAAATAGTTTTATTCCATTCTGATCATTAGGGTTATGGGATGCGGTAACCATAATTCCGCAATCGGCTTTTTTGTGCAGCATAAAAAGGGGTATCAGCGGGGTTGGTACTACCCCCAGAACAAGGGCATTAGCTCCTGCTTTTCGAACTCCTTTTATGACAGCATTAACAAAAATCCCAGAAGGATCTCTAGGATCCCACCCCACCACAATATTTTTAGTCGTTTTTATTTTCGGTAGATTTTTTGTACAGGAATAAGCATACAGCTCCATAAACTGCTCAGTGATCCAGCTCTTTTCCAAAAAAACTTGTTGAGGAGTGAGCCCTTTACAATCGGAAATATGAGATAGTTTTGTTTCCCGACGTATGCCATCGGTGCCTTGTAGCCTTTGTTTTCTAGGTATACTCATTTAACGGTGAACGACTTGATTTAAAGAAAAAATACTAAACGAAGAATACCACATCCCGGGCATACAATTTAAAAGATAGAATTTTGGAAGCTGAGGTATAAAACTTAACTTCCTTTTGGTTTTAATGTTAGGGCATAACCCCCCTTTGGTAATTTTTTATGTACTCAAAATCCCTTTGGGAACACAAAGTAATAGCAAATAGAATCTTGCTTATCTTCCTCTATTTTCAAAAAATTGACAGGTATTGGGAAAACTTTCCGCTTTGACTCGGATCAAGAGGAATTCATCCCCATTAAAACCTAAAAAAAACCTTTATTCATAATTGCTTACGCGGTTTTTTTTATTAAGGGCTCTTTGGCATATTCCTTGCTTTAATAAAAATGAGTTCATGCAGCTGAAATGATTGTAAATAAAAGACCAAACTCCATTGCGACATAATTTCAAAAATAACCGTAATAAATTTCTTATAGCCGTTGCTTTTAGTCTTTTCTTCTGCGGTTTTTTTGTCTTGCCCTCTTTTGCGCAGATTACATCCCAAGATCGAGACCAAACCTATAAACAGGTCTTCCCACTTCAATTCGAAGAACGTTTCAAAAGACGGGCTCAACCCAAAGCGCAAAAAGTACCTGTACGTGGGGACAATCTCAAACCAGAGTTTCCAGCAAAATTACGAAAGGTCAAATTTATTCTTCAGAAAATGGTCATTAAAGGTTCGACACTTTACAACAAGGACAGATTTTCAAAGTTATTTAAAAAATACATACGTAAACGAATTTCCTTGGGGCATGTGTATGAAATTGCCCAAACAATTACGAATATGTATAGGCATGACGGCTACATTTTAAGTAAAGCTGTTGTTCGTTCTCAACAAGTCGACAAGGGAATTATTCGTATCGATATCATTGAAGGATTTATTGGTAAAGTCAATGTTCAGGGCGATGTTGTAGGCCCTAGAAAACTCCTCAATAGTTATCGCAAGAAACTTTTAAATTCTAAACCGCTTCTTGCTAAAGACCTCGAACGCTATTTATTTTTGGTAGATGATTTACCTGGATTATCGGTGAAGTCAGTGTTAACGCCTTCGGAAGTTCAACTAGGAGCTAACGACCTGACTCTAATTCTTGCAAGTAAAAAATATGATGGGAGTAGGGGTGTTGATAACGAGAGTTCAAAGTTCAATGGACCCATTCAGGTTTCTGGTATTACCAATGCGAATTCTCTTTTGGGGCTTTATGAGCGAATCGGTTTTCAAGCCGTAGTCACTAAGCATATCGACGAGTTGAGATTCTTTAGTGGATTTTATAAGATGCCAGTATCTTCGGAAGGAGCTAAAATTTATTTTTCTACTCCAGGAAGTAAGTCTCAACCTGGTACCGATCTTAAAGAATTTAAGGTGAAGGGAGGAAGTCCCAACCTCACGTTAAAAGCAACGCACCCTTTTATCCGATCGAGATCGAAAAACCTATATGCAAATTTTAGTTTTATTCACAAGAATTCTACTACGAAATTTTTAGGCGAAACAGATTCGGAAGATAAACTACGCATCGCCAATCTGGGGTTGTCATACGATTTCGTTGACGACTATCGTGGTGTCAACTTATTAAGCATTAATTGGAGCCAGGGGTTTGGTTTTTCTGGTGCGAGGGAAACAGCTTCTCCAAACCTATCTAACCCTGAAGGCAGAAGTGGTTTTACAAAGTTTTCTGGAGAGGTGCTTCGTCTTCAGTCATTGGCTCCTTCATGGATATTGTTGGGTGGGGTTTCCTGGCAATACGCTTTAGACAAATTATTAGCTTCTGAGCAGTTTGGTTTAGGAGACTCACAATTCGGAAGAGGTCCTCATTTTTCAGAAATAACCGGAGATCATGGGGTCGCTTTTAAGCTTGCGCTACAAAAAGTCTTCATAATTAACAAGCCTCACATAAGGGATATTAAAGCTTATACTTTTTTCGATTATGGAACGGTGTGGAATCGTCTTAAAACTTCAACCGGTTCAAGCAAGCAAGACCTCGGCTCTATAGGTCTGGGTTTTAGATTCAATTTGACAGACCGTCTTTCAGGGTATCTGGAATTGGATAAACCCCTCAATCGGAAAGTTTCAGCAGAGGGAAATCAAGGTTCACGTATGTTTTTTAGCTTATCAACAAATTTTTAGAATAGAAGGGTTCTTATCCATCTTAACCTAAACCTACCTTCTTAGATTTCCCAAGCTTTTTGTAACTTGAGCTAAGCAAAATTTCTTAACTTCTTACTCTGATTTTTGATTCGAAAAATATTCGTAATTAGCTAAATAGTCAGAATCAATAATAGAGATTATTCCATGCTCAGTGGTTTTTAATTTTTTTTGATACAGGCTTTCATATTGTTTTCCTGTTTCCGGATGACTGGTTAATTCAAGAAACATGGTTTCCACAGGGTCTCTTCGCAGAAGTTTTAATGTAGCTGCATCTGGTTTCAGATTAGGTTGCAGGTTTTCAAGTGCTGCTAAAGGCTCCTCCCCTTCTGCCATGCGTTGTTTGATGGCCTCCTCAATGGCTTCTTTTCTTTGTATATGCTGTTTATGCGGAAAATCTGCCTGAGAAAAAGTCATGAAATCGAGATTTGGCCAGTAGTTATTTATAAAGTCGTCAAAGTCTACATTAACACCACTGCTAAGATGGATGTCTCTGGACTGATCAGAATTTTCACGGATGAGACTATTATATACTTGGGTAATATTATGAACAGAATCATACAAAACCATCCAATGATAACTATTGGCAGTTTCGTGGGTCCGAAAGGAGTCCATCGCTTTAACTAGGGTTACTAGGGTGTAATGCATATCCTCTATTTTTAAAAATGCAGAAGACCAAGGAAACCTTTGTTGGTACCACTGATCGACATCCGAGGGATATTCCTGCCGGTTGCTGTCGGTGGGTGGTCGATAATCATTATCGATAAAACTGAGGATATCATCGACCTCTTTATAAGCCAGATCTAATCCTGCCCGGACAATGGTATATGGAAACAGTTTTCTTTGATACTCCATATAACCTTTTAAATTTGGAAGTTTGTCTTCCAATGCATGAATGTGATCTCGTTGACCAATATCTTTAGAAAAAATTAGCACCTGCTTCCTCTATAATGAGTTTATTGTTTTATTTTGAGGGATCAAAACGTTGGGAGAACATTTTTAAGATATTCTGTTTTTCCTCATCGCTCATGGATTCAATCGACTTGCGGATTTCCTGCATTTGTTCTGGGGTCATTTTCCCCATAGCATCTTTTGCTGCTTCTTGGAATCCTTTTAAATTACTTGCCGCTCCTTTGATCCAGGAAAAATCATTCGCTGAAGAAGGGTCAGGTGGCTTAAAATCGATCTTTTCTCGAGAGCGAAATTCAACATGGTTGCCAATAATTTTTCCAAATATTTGCTGTTCTTGTAAATTATCCAAAACATCGGACAGATTTGTTCCATAATTTTTGCAGGCATCATAAACCGGTTTAAAGGGAAGTCGAACAATTTTTCCAGGAAAACCATTTTTACGGATGGAGTGTTCGATACTTTTTTCTGCTTGATTGGATTCTGTCATTTTTCAGCTGTGGTAATTAAAAAATTTCTAACAAAAAGTTATTCATCTCAAATAATCATGATCAATGTCTATTGTAGTATAATCTGGGAAACAGAATGCATTATAAATTTCCCAGAGTTTTTTTCAGAAAAACAGGGAAATAATGCTTATAAATCAAAAGAAACTCCAAGCGCCTTTTAAAAATAATGATATCAAAAGCAAGAAAACCTAATTCATCTGTCTTTTTGAGAATCGCCTTGGCTCAAATGAACTTAGTTGTTGGTGATTTTAATTTCAATGCCGACAAGATCAAAAAACATTTAAAACAAGCCAGAATATTGGGGGCGGATGTAGTTCTTTTTCCTGAACTGGCGGTTACTGGATACCCTCCAGAGGACTTGCTACTTAAGGAGAGTTTTTTAAAACAATGCGATAAAAATCTTAAGAAAATCAGTCGCTATACTAAAGGGCTGACAGCCATTATTGGGTTTGCAGAAAAGAAAGGCAAAGCAACTTACAATTCTGCAGCCCTACTTTGCGATGGCAAGCATGTTGGCACTTGCCGAAAAATGCTCCTCCCAAATTATGGTGTTTTTGATGAGAAAAGATATTTCCATGAAGGCAATTCCCCTGTTAGATTTCGTTTAAAAGGAGCGATGCTAGGCATTACCATTTGCGAAGACCTCTGGGAAGATTCGGGGCCTGGAAAAATTCTTTGTGGACAAGGAAATGTGGATTTACTTTTAAATATCTCCTCTTCCCCCTTCCATAAGGGCAAAGGGAAAACCCGGGAGAAAATGATTCAACAACGTGCTCGTAGTTATCGCTCCCATATCGCTTATGTCAATCTCGTTGGGGGTCAAGATGAGCTGGTATTTGATGGGCAAAGTCTGGTGGTTGCGCCCGATGGTAAAATAATGATCCGGGGGAATTCATTCACTGAAGAACTAATTTGTTCTGACATTGCTTTAAATCCTAAATCACCAAAAAAATTATATTCCAAAACTAACATCCGCTCCTACCAGATACCAGCAAGTTTATCGAAGCAGAAAAAATATCCCCCGCTTTCCGTTTATGCCTATAACAAAAAATCGGAGGTTGAGAACATTTTCTCAGCATTGGTTTTAGGGACGCAAGATTATGTTTCTAAAAATGGGTTTTCCAAGGCGGTATTGGGTTTGAGTGGAGGCATCGACTCAGCTTTGACCGCTGTCGTTGCTTCAAAAGCTTTAGGGGCAAAAAACGTGATTGGGGTATTAATGCCATCGCCCCATTCTTCTGAAGGCAGTGTTCAGGATTCTTTGAGTCTAGCAAAGAATCTCGGTATTCAAACTTTGATTCTTCCCATAGAAAAAGCCATGAAAGCTTACGATCAAATTCTAGGAAAAGTATTTAAGGGAACCGATTCCGATTTGGCTGAAGAAAACATACAAGCTAGAATTCGTGGCAATCTATTAATGGCACTTTCAAACAAAAATGGCTGGATGGTTCTTGCCACGGGCAACAAAAGTGAATTTAGTGTTGGCTATTGTACTCTTTATGGCGATATGGCGGGTGGATTTGCTGTTATTAAAGACGTTCCAAAAATCTGGGTCTATAAAATTTCTCATTGGGTTAATAGTAAAAAAGAGATTATCCCAGAATCCATTCTCACGAAAGCGCCTTCTGCGGAATTGCGACCGGACCAAAAAGATACGGATACTTTACCTCCCTACGATTTATTAGATCCTATTCTGTTGAAATATATTGAAGAAGATAAATCAGTGGGTAAGATTAAGGTTTCAGGTTTGTCGACAGCAGATATTAAAAGAGTCGCGAATCTGGTAGATGCAAGCGAATACAAACGTCGGCAAGGTCCTCCAGGGGTCAAAATAACCCCCAAAGCTTTTGGTAAAGATAGACGTTTACCTATAACTACTAACAGCAGAAGTAAGTAATTTTCTATCAGTCGTTTTTCTTGTTCCAATAATCCCGAAGCGTTGTAGATGCGTCGAGACAGGTGTCTAGGTAGGTATGATTGGCAGGAATCATGGGCATAACATGACCATGGCTCTTGTCATTATAAGGATATTTTACATCTAGAACATAAGGTCCCTTATGTTTGAGCATGCGTTTTAAGGCTGGAAGAACCTTTTTTGGATCAGAAATACTTTCCGACTTAATTCCAAAAGCGTGGGCAACCTCGGCGAAATTGGCATCTCCAATAAAAGTATGGCCTCTAAGAGATTTGTAGAAACGGTCTTCCCATTGCGCGACCATCCCTAAATGAGCATTGTTGAGGATAATATTTTTTACTGGAATATTTTCAATTTTCAAAGTTTGCAGTTCCTGGATATTCATCAAAAAACTACCATCCCCGTCGATATTGATCACCTGCCGTTTTGGAAAAGCCACTTGAGCCCCCATTGCTGCAGGCAGACCGTATCCCATTGCACCCAAGCCCGATGAGCATAGCCAGTTGTTGGGTTCATCAAAGTCCAAAAATTGTGCTGCCCACATTTGGTGTTGTCCAACTCCGACCGAGAATATAGCGTCTTTATCAGAAATTTTATTTATGTCATGGACAACACTTTGTGGAACAATTTGTCCTTTTTTGTTTTCAAAGGACAGGGGGAATTCTTTTTTCCATGCATCAATTTGTTTCAACCAGGGTTGAATATCCTTTAGAGGCTTTACATATTTATCTAGAGTTTTCAGCGCTTGCTTTACATCGCCTTGAATAGGAATGTCGATCAATATATTTTTATTTATTTCTGTGGGATCAATATCGATTTGAATGAACTGCGCGTCTTTGCAAAACTCTGTCAGTTTTCCTGTAACCCGATCATCAAAACGTACGCCCATAGCGATAACCAAGTCGGCATGGTTGATGGCAATGTTTGCGTATACCGCTCCGTGCATTCCCAGCATCCTTAAAGATAAAGGATCGTTAGAGGGGAAGGCTCCCAACCCCATAACAGTCGTGGTTATGGGAATGCCAGTCTTTTTTACAAATGCTGCTAGTTCCTTAGAAGCACCACTGGCAATGATGCCACCACCTGCATATATAAGCGGGCGTTTCGCTGTTTGAATTGCATGTGCCGCTTTCTTGCATTGGAAAACCGAGGGACTTAAGTTAGGTTTATAACTTGGGCAATCAAATTTTACATTGAAGTTAACAACGCTTTCTTGTTGTTGAATATCTTTTGGGATATCAACAAGAACCGGTCCGGGTCGTCCCGTTCTTGCAATATGAAAAGCTTCATTAATAATGCGGGGTATATCCGCAATGTTTTGGACCATGTAACTATGCTTTACCAAAGGAAAAGTAGAACCCATGATATCGGTTTCTTGAAACGCATCACTTCCCAAAACTGTGCTGGGAACTTGTCCCGTGATAGCAACCATAGGGATGGAATCCATTTTGGCGTCGATAATACCTGTGATCAGGTTCGTTGCACCTGGTCCAGAAGTTGCCAGGCAGACGCCAACGTCACCCGTAGCTCTGGCGTATCCACTTGCTGCAAAAGATCCACCTTGTTCATGTCGCGGCAAAACCATGCGGATTTTTTTGGATAAGGTAAGACCCTGATGAATTTCCATGGATGCTCCACCCGGGTAACCAAAAATTACTGTAACTCCTTCGTTCTCGAGGGCTTTCACGAGAATCTCGCGGCCTTTCATCGGGTGTCCGGCAGTTTTCGGAGCCTTTTTCGAGGTAACCTTTTTTTCCGCTGATTTTTTATTTTTCGTGGTCATTAATCTTGATTAGCTTATTGTTTTTCTCTTTTGATCTAGCCTATTTACCTTTTTTCGGACTCTATCCGAAACTAGTGGCAAACAAAAACTGTAACGGAATTGACCCTTGAAGTCAAACCCATTCCCTTAAAAAGCTCTTTTTTGTCAAAACGTTATGAGGAGTTGAGGTTTCAGAGCCTATTAGCCATTCATTGCCCTTAATATGAGCCCTTCCCGAAGACTGTACTCGCTTACCGTGAGTATTTCGCAACCGAATGCACGCATTGTTTCTAGAACAATTGCAGTGCCAGCAATGATCAAATCTTCACGCCCTGGCTCCATTGGTTTTAATAACAATCGTTGACTGAGAGATTTCCCTTTAAGGTCATCTAGAATTGATTCTGCTTCTGGGCGAGAAAATGTAGAACCATGAATTTTTTCTGGATCATAGGGGTAAATATTTTCTTTTAGCGCAGCAAGCGTTGTTACAGTGCCTGCTGTTCCTATGAGAAGTTCAGGGAGAAACGCTGATAATTTATTTTTCACTGTTTGTAGTTCATCTTGCAAATGATTTTGCAGACTATGATATTCTTTTTCATCGACTGGATGCTGGGTAATGAACTTTTCGGTTAATCTAACCACACCCAAAGAAGTACTGCAAAAATCCTTTATATTTTCTCCTTCAGACAAAATGAATTCGGTACTGCCGCCTCCGATATCAAAAGTAATTACTCTGCGGTTTTCATGGGGTATTTTCCAGTATACTCCTTCAAGAGTGAGCCTGGCTTCCTCTTCCCATGTAATAATTTTGATATCTATGCCCGTTTCTTTTTTTGCCAGACGAACGAACTCCTGTCCATTTGAAGCTTCGCGAACAGCACTTGTGGCAACTGCAAAGAGAGGAGGATCGCCATTCTCCAGGCAGATCTGGCGGAATCTGGAAAGCACCTTTAGCGTGGTTTGCATACGATGCTCTGTCAGCTTTCCTTGGGCGTCAATACCTTCACCTAGGCGGGTAATGTTTCTTTTAGAAACGAGCAGGTTGAATTTCTGATCGCCTGTGGATTCAAGGATTAGAAGGCGAGCGGTGTTTGACCCAATATCAATGGATGCAATATTTGTCATGGAAAAAATTAAATAGGAAAGGCCTTTTCACTATCCATGGTGAGAAGTAGGTAAAACCCCAAAACGGTAAAAAGCAAGTTAGGACCCCATGCAGCTAGTATAGGGTCGAAAGTCCCTCCCTTTCCTAACGAAATACTCATCGCATATATAAACGAAAATATAAACCCCATGGCAATGTTTATGCCGGCACAAAACAAAAGTCCCCCGTGCCTGCTGGACCGAATAGATAAAGGAATTGCTAGCAAGGCCATAACCACACTGATAAATGGATAAGAAATATTTCGATGTAACTCAATCCACTTCATCGAGGTGTCTTTTCCTTCTAGCTTTTGGATTTGGATTTGTTGATATAGTTCGCTTAGGCTCATTTCTTCAGGTCGCCTACGGGCGGCGGATAATTTTTTAGGAGTTTCAGGGGTATCAAAAAATTTTCTTTCAAAATATTGTGTAGATTTTATTCCACCTTTATCGAATTTACGTATATAACCATCGATAAACTCCCATTTATTAATAGACCATACCGCCTTCCGCGCATCAATACGTTGAATGATAGAATTGTCTTCACCCGGTTTTAAAATTATGATCCCCGCTAATTTTGATGTGTAGGGATCAAAATAATTAACATTCCATATATCCCCATTGATCGATTTAAACCAGAGATTTTCCGTGGGAACTTTCCCATAGGAAGGTTCAGTTCGAATTTTCTTTAGAAAAATGTAATTCATTTTCTGATTGGTAATGGGAGATAGAAACTCGCTACTGGCAAGAATCAGTAATGCGACAACTAAAGATGCACCTATAATTGGAAGGGTGATACCCGTTATACTTATACCGCAGGCTTTCATGGCGGTTAACTCGTTATTTTGGGAAAGCGAGGCCAACGTAATGACGGTTGCAAGAAGGACACCTTGAGGGGCCATGTAAAATGCAATGAACGGAATTTTGAAAATATAATAAGAGATCAAATCAATCATTGGAGCGTCTTTTACTAAAAATTCATCGATTCGTTCAAAAAAATCCACGATTAAAAAAATTCCAATCAATCCACTAGCAGTAAGCAAATATACTTTCACAAACTGACTCAATACATATCGCTTTAACATTGTCATAGGCTGACTTTTCTTACTTTTGGATTTTAAATTGTCTTTAATATTGGGATAGCAGAGTTTAGTGGCGGAACTAAAAATTCCAGATCTCGGCGGTTTTCAAGGGTCTTCTTTATGTATTCCAAGGTCGGTTCAACATATTGAAGATACCGATCATTGCCCAGTATTTTAGCCTGATAGGCAAAAGTACCAATCGCCTTTAAGTTTCTTTGCACCGACATCCAGTCAAAAATTTTATAAAATGGATCTCGTTTGATTTTTCTCCCATCTCGCTGCATACATTCTATATAGTATTCCAACAGTTCCTTCCTAACAGACTCCTCAATGACAATATACGAGTCTTTTAAAAGAGAAGCTAGGTCATACTGACAGGGACCCATCCTCGCATCCTGAAAGTCGATCACCCTGAGCTTACCATTGTGTATCATTATGTTTCGTGAATGATAATCCCGATGAGTGAAAACTCTATCCTGATCTGATAAGGCTTTGCAAAGTGTGCCTAATGCTTCCCGAGTTTTGTTTTTCTCATCGAAGCTTAAAGTATTCTTCAGTATTCCTTGCACATAGTGTTCCAACATGAAATCCATTTCCCACATCAGCTTTTTCTCATCAAAAAATAAATTTTTAGCTGGGCAATCGGATGTCAGGTTTTCTGTCGCGCGAGTATGGAAAGTCACGATAATTTCTATGGCTTTTTGATACCAATACACGATATTTTTTGGTTCTGCTTCGATTTTATCGGCCAGATGAGTGTCCCCACAATCCATCAGGAATAATAATCCGCGCTCTACATCGAAACGTAATATATCTGGCACAGGTATATCCATTTTCTTGAGAAACTTCTGCATACAATTGAAGTCGGGCTCTGGTTCTAATCTGGCTAATTGCATTATTATGATAGAGCGTGGCCTATCAGGTGAAGTTTCTAAGAGATAGGTTGTTCTGTAGTAATTTCTATCTGAGGCATCGCCTTTAAGGAGGAGGCATTCCAATTGTAAAATTGGCTCATTAGAAAAATCTTCGAGCCATGAGGTCAGATAATGTTTATCAAAACGGCCGAAGTTAGTGTTTAAATTTTTCATGCGTGTATTTAAATAGTTGTTTCAATTATTCAACGTATAATGTAGCATTCTTTTCTTTATTCAATTCAAGCGGAGATTTTTAGATGCCGAAACCAAGTTATCATATTTTAGTTTGCACCAATAGCCGCCCTCCAGGACATCCGCGCGGGTCTTGTGGTGAGAGCGGTTCTAATGCAATTTTTGAAAAACTAGCCATGGGCGTCGAACAAAAAGGTTTGTTCGGGAAATGTACTGTGACTAACACGGGTTGTATAGGGCCATGCGGAGTAGGTCCAGTAGTGATTGTTTACCCAGATGGAGTCTGGTACCAAAAAGTTCAACCTGAAGATGTTGATGAAATTCTCGATCAACATGTGAGCCAAGGGAAAAAGATCGATCGACTAGAAATCCCAGACGAACTCTGGGGCTAGCAGAATAGACCTGGAAGTAAATAGGGCCAACAAATTTTTAAATTATGCCATTAATTTGATTAGCTTAGTGTTTTTTGCCGAGATAAACCACTTCTAGCCTGAGAACTTTTAGTGGTTCAGTCCTGCGAAATACTTGCTATTGGTCGAAGACCCAGGCTTTGGATCATTTCAATATCTCTTTTTGGGTCTTGGCCTTTTGTTGTCAGATAATTGCCACCCAAAATTCCGTTTGCCCCGGCAGAGAACAACTGTTCCTGTTTGTCTGTCATTACTTCCTCTCTACCTCCGCATACAAACAAGTCTATCTTTGGTAGAACTAGTCGGAGTAGGGCAATGGTTTTTAGGGCATCGTAATATTCGATTGTTTCTAAATGATCCAACCCGGTACCCTCTATGGGTTTTAAGAAGTTGATAGGAAGAGATTGGGTGCCTAATTCTCGAATAGAAAATGCGAGTTCTACCCTCTGAGCGAAAGTTTCCCCCATTCCAAAAATTCCACCGACACAAACCTGTAGCCCTGCTTCTTTAGCATTTTGTACCGCTTTTACTTCATCTTCATAGGTATGAGTGGTTACAATCTTATTGAAAAAACTGGCAGCAGTTTCAAGGTTGTGATGGCAACGGTCTAGCCCGGCGGCTTTTAACTCTTTTAGGTCGTCAAGTTCCATTAATCCTAATGAACAGCAGGTTTCTAGTTTGGTTTCAGCTTTAATTCGGCGTACCGCTGCAATAACTTTATCCAGTTCTTGCCGATCATCCATTTTAGTTCCAGAAGCTACAATGGAGAACTCATTAGCACCGAATGCCTCTGCTTCTTTAGCAGCTGCTACCATTTCCTCGACACTCATCAGCTCAGTTTCTGGGGCATCAGTTTGAAATGAGCTCGATTGAGCGCAAAAGGAGCAGTCTTCCACACAACGTCCAGACTTAGCATTAACGATTGAACAAATTTTTACATCTTCACCCTTGAATTTGTCGCGAATGCGATCGGTACCTATAAAAAGATAATCCAGTTCTTCATGGGTGAAGGATTCCAGTTGCAAAGCCTTGTCACTGGAAATTGATTGCCCTTTCAGAGCTATTTCTATCATGCCATCAATCAATTCTTTTCGCATTTTAGTTTAATTTCTCCAAACTATTATGAAGTTGATGCCCTATCATAGAACTTCTTTATTCATAACTCAATAATTTCACCAATTCTTCTGAAGTTTGTACAGGTGGAAGACAGGTGCCTTGGTGACAGACGTATGCTACAGTTTTGCCCTGATACAATTGACGGCCTTCTAGCAATGGGATTATTTTAGCGTTTTTTTCAACTTCATCGTCATATGAAAACGCAAAAACCGAATTTGGGAAAAATCCTTTACGAATCGTAGTTAGAAAACTTTGAGTCGCAGAATCATTTTTTTTGCCTACAATGGCCACTTCTTTTAATCCTCCCAAATATAAATGTAGTGCTTGTAACATAAAGGCAGAGTTGAGTCCGTATTCCATCAGTTCATCACTAAAGCTCAAGAAAATTTTTTCTGCTTTTTTAGTCAATTCTGGATCAATTAAATAGGCTGAAAGTTTTAGAAAAGCCAAGGCAGCATTGCTGTTTCCCGAAGGTTCGACCCCATCATAGCCACTGGTTTGGCGAACTAATAATTTTTCAGCATCAATGGCGGTTTCATAGAAAGCACCGCTTTCACTCGCAAAATTTTTAACAACAAGTTGCATTAATTCTCGTGCGGTCTGGATATAACATGCATCGTAAGTGGTTTCATATAATTCCAGACAAGCCACTGCCGTTGCGCTGTAATCGAACAAATAGCCGTCGTAGCGAGCTTCACCATCTCTGTAGCGACGTAACATTTTTCCATCGACAGTTCTAAGTTGGTCGAGAAGGAATTGCATTGCCTTGGCTGCTTTTTCAATTCGCTCGGCATCTTCCAGCACTCGCCCGGTTTTAGCCATAGCGCTAATCATCAAGGAATTCCAAGAAGTGAGTATTTTGTCATCAATCAAAGGGCGGATTCGCTTACTACGAACGGCCAACAATTTTTCGCGAGCCGTCTGCAATTCTTTGCTAAAATCATCGGGATTCATCCCAATTTCCTTGGCAACGGTTTCAGGCTCTCGTGTTAAATAAAGGATATTTTTTCCTTCAAAATTTCCTTTCTGGGTGACATTGTAAAAGGGAATTGCAACACTGGCTGTTTTTCTGCCAAGAGTTTTTTCGATCTCCTCTTTTGTCCAGACATAGAACTTGCCCTCTATTCCTTCACTGTCTGCGTCTTCGGCGCTGTAAAAAGCCCCTTCTTTGGATGTCATATCCCGGTCGATATAATATAAAAGGTCGTTGGCAAAATCGGCAAATTCTTTCTTGCCTGTGACTTGATATGTTTCAATTAGAGCCATCGTGAACAAAGCATTGTCATACAACATTTTTTCAAAATGTGGTATCAGCCATTTGTAATCCGTGCTGTACCTTGAAAGCCCTCCTCCTATCTGGTCATAAACTCCTCCGAATTTCATCGCCTTAAGAGTGTTTTCAGTCATCACCCGGGCATTGGAATTACCAGTTCGGTGATGATGCCTTAGTAAAAGAGAAAGTCCCATACAGGGGGGAAATTTGTTTTGTGATTGGAATTGAAACCCATGATTAAGTTTGTCGTAATGATTTTCAAAAAGCTCAAATGCTTTGTCTTCCCCGTCAAAACTCAAATCATCAAGATCGGCTGTAGTTTGTTCTCGTGTGGAAGATTGACAGATGTAATCGACCAAGGCCTTGGTTTGTTTGGTAACTTTATCCTGTTCATTTTCCCAGGTATTTATTAAGAATTGAAGGACATCGAGAAAAGAAGGCAAATTGTGACGTCTTTCTGGTGGGAAATAAGTTCCTCCGTAAAACGGTACACCATCGGGTGTTAAAAACACATTTAGTGGCCAACCACCTTGTTGCCCTAATGCTTGAATAGCCTGCATATAGATACTGTCGACGTCTGGACGCTCCTCACGATCCACTTTGATGCTGACAAAACTTTTATTGAGAACTGCGGCTAGAACCGCATCTTCAAAAGATTCGCGTTCCATTACATGACACCAATGGCAGGTGGCATAGCCTATACTGATGAGTACGGGTATATTTTTTTCTTTTGCTATACGGAAAGGTTCATCACCCCAAGGGTACCAGTTGACAGGATTGTGAGCATGTTGTAACAGATAAGGGCTTTTTTCTTTTATAAGTTTATTGGTGTAAGTGTGTTTTTTCATGAAATGTTGTTGCCAAGTTGCTGCTCATTAGTGGGAGCTTGCTACGCAAGAGCCCTGCTCTATCGTGGTTAATGATCGTCCAATTCAAGTTTTTTTGGCGTTGCTAGGTGGCCAGTGGGCAAAAAAATCAGGAAACGATTTCTCAACACATTTAGGATTTTTAATTTTCACTCCTGGAATAATTAGTCCCGCTATGGCAAAACTCATTGCCATTCTATGGTCGTTATAAGTTTCGATTTCTGCACCCCGGTATTCAGAAGGACGTATAATGAGAAAATCTTCTCCGGTTTCAATTTCTGCGCCCAGTCGTCCTAATTCATTTGCTAAGGCTTCGATGCGGTCGGTTTCCTTTATTCTGAGATTTCCGATACCTTTTATCACTGTTTTACCTTTTGCAAACAAAGCTGTCACTGCGAGCGTTTGTACAGCATCTGGCATGTTATTCATATTGATTGTGATTCCTCTTAACGAGTCACCTTGAAGTTGCAGAGAATCGGCTGATTTTTTTACTTTGCAGCCCATTTTTTCTAGCACATCGGGAAATTGCGCATCTCCCTGAATACTGGCCGGGTTAACCCCAGTAAGGGTTATGTTACCCCCTGTGATCGCTGCTGCAGCAAGAAAATAAGAGGCGCTCGACCAATCCCCTTCAACTTGGTAGGTTTGTGCTTTATAAATTTGGTTCGCTTCAACGCTAAACTTCTTATAGTTGTCATTTTCTACCTGTATTCCAAAAGTTTTCATGATGTCTAAAGTTATATCTGCATAAGATTTGGACGTAAGGTCACCTTGGATAAGGATGTTTGTTTTGTTTTGGAAATAGGGCGCCGACAAAAGGAGTGAAGTGAGATATTGGCTGCTTTTATCGCCGGCTAATTTTAATGTTCCTCCTGGAACGCCTTCGCCTTCTATATCTATAGGCGGGCAACCGTTATGGTAGGTGGAAATGGTTCTGACACCCATTTGTTTCAGACACTCAAGTAGGTCGGTAAGTGGACGTTCCCGCATGCGCTCATCACCGTCTAACCGGACCTTTCCTTTTACCAAGGCTGAAAAGGTTGTGAGAAAGCGCATGGTGGTTCCGGCATTGCCAACAAAAATATCCTCAGTGGGGGCAGTCAGCTTTCCTTCTTTTCCAGAAACGATAAAAGTGTTGGGTGCTTCCTCAACCTGGATGCCGAATCCATTCAAAGCCTGTATCATGAACTTAGTATCATCGCTCACCAGCGGTTTTTCTAGCCGACTGACGCCGTCTGCCAAAGCTGCAATCAATAAAGCACGATTGGTATAGCTCTTAGAGCCAGGTACTTTTATGAAGCCGCTTACTTTTTCTACAGGTGTGATTTCTATCAAGGTTTCATTCTTTTCAAAGCATTCAAAATTAGAAATATACCACAACACGCCAATGGCTTGTGGAGATAGGTCAATTCCTTTTTCTATGTGTAAAATTATCCTGGCATGGAGGCAGGATTTTATTAACCTTGCGCAGAGGTTTGAAAGTCACCGTTTTCTCTAAACGTTCTACTTATCCTCACCGGGCAAGGTCCGGTTGTTTCGATTTTATGATTCTGTTATGATCGAATTTCTAGCGAGCCTCTAAAAAAGGTGTATATATATGTATTTAAGGGCACTTTCTGGAAAGCATTATGGGCGAGGATAAGCAAGGAGGCTTATGGTATAAAATTTGGGATCATCGTTCGCTTAAAGAGAAACAGCGCCTGCGATCCCTTATCCCTTATATTCTTTATGGCTTCGCAGTTTTTTACGGGATTATTTATTTGTCGATTCTCAATACGGTTAATAGGGAAAGAGTGGGAACAACTGTTAAAACTTGGTTCGGTGGTGACCGAGACGATGTAATAAAAGCTCGAG
>Ga0315338_1000880_pt1 | contig 49423 bp, 74 predicted proteins | sample ASW8metaG_FD_204518 | JGI IMG/M metagenome (GOLD analysis project Ga0315338, IMG submission 204518) | Ammonia-oxidizing marine archaeal communities from Monterey Bay, California, United States - ASW #8 | ecosystem: Environmental > Aquatic > Marine > Coastal | place: USA: California | collected... | reverse complement strand
AATCGTGATTGCGACCAACCCGATCATAATAAATCTCATATCGCTCATACACATTATTCAATTTTAGAATATTTTAAGAATGTCTAACATTATATTGACATTAAAAAAACCTCAATCAAATGTCAAATTGGGGAGATTTTGCAATAAGTGCAGTCAAACGTGGTCCAGGATTGGGTCAAATCAGCCAAGTTCAGGTCCATGAAGATAGGGGTAAAGAGTTTGGGCCAGCAATGATAGTTGATAAACATGTCATTGCCTCTGCAATAAAACGCGGTAAAAAATACATCACAATTTTCAAAGCTAGTGAAACAGATTGGGAACCAGGAGAATATGTCAGAACTTATGTTAAGGACGGAGAGGCTCATATAAGAACAGATGACAATAAGGTTGATTCTGACAATCTTGGCACATTACCAGATATAGAATAAAAATGTCAAAAATCAGTGAGATAAATTATGATATTCAGTTTGAACCAGTTTTTACTAATTTTACATTCAATGGAATTGAGATTATTACCTTAACAACCACACCTACTACTTCATTTACATTAAACGCTGCGGAACTTAAGATAAGAAATTGTCATCTAATCCACAAGGGCAAAAGCATCAAGGCAAAATCAATTTTAAACATTAAAAAAGAAACACTCGTAATTCAATTTTCAAAAAAAGTTTCAGGTAAAGTGAAGATCTGTATAGATTTCACGGGTGAGTTGAATGATAGACTGCTTGGATTCTATCGTAGTAAATACAAAGACATGTCTGGACAGACTAAATATTTGGCAACAACACAATTTGAAGCAGCAGATGCGAGGCGAGCTTTTCCATGTTGGGATGAACCCGCAGTAAAGGCAACGTTTGATGTTTCATTATTAGTTGAAAAGAACATGACAGCTATTTCTAATATGCCTGAAAGTGCAAAAAAGAATATTAATTCTAAAGTATTGGTTGAATTTCAACGGACACCAATAATGTCAACGTATCTTTTGTATCTTGGAGTTGGTGAATTTGAATTTTTAGAGGATAATTTAAGGAATATTAAAATTCGTGTCATAACAACTAAAGGAAATAAGAAAAAGGCACATCTATCTTTAGAACTTACCAAAAAATTTCTTAGTGAATATGAAAAATATTTTGGAATAAAATATCCTTTACCAAAACTTGACATGCTTGCAATACCAGATTTTGCAGCAGGCGCAATGGAAAACTGGGGTGCGATAACATTCCGTGAAACTATTTTACTTTATGATCCAAAAACATCATCCACTAGAACCAAACAATACATAGCTGAAGTAATCTCTCACGAAATTGCACATCAATGGTTTGGAAATTTGGTTACAATGGAATGGTGGAATGATCTTTGGCTAAATGAAAGCTTTGCTACATTCATGGCTACTAAGATAGTTGACAAGTTTTATCCTGAATGGGATTATTGGGATCAATTCTTAGACGATGCTATGAGTACAGCGATGAGTCTTGACTCTCTGAAATCGTCTCACCCAATTGATGTTAAAGTAAATCATCCTTCAGAGATTAGATCAATTTTTGATTCTATATCATATGATAAGGGTGGATGCATATTACGAATGCTTGAGCACTTTGTAGGAAAGAAAAATTTCCAAAACGGGCTGAAAAAATACTTGAAGAAGCATCAATACTCTAATGCCCAGGGAAGTGATCTTTGGAACGCAATTGGTGATGTTTCAAAACAACCAGTTGCTAAAATGATGAAGACATGGATTAATCAAATAGGATTTCCATTAGTTTCGGTTACAAGGAAAAATTCTACACTCTTATTAAAACAATCACGATTTCTTCTTGAAGAAACAAAATCATCAAAAAAAGGCATTTGGTCAATTCCTCTGATCATTGAAGAGGGAAATGTTAGTAACAAAAAATTAATGACAAAGAAATCTGAATGTGTAAAGCTCAAAAATAAAGATCGAAATTTTATTCTAAACCCTGACAGGACTGGATTTTATCGTATCCAATATGATAATCAGACATTAGAGAACCTATCACTTTTGATTGATGAAAAAATAATTGGTTATATTGACCGGTGGAGTATTCAGAACGATTATTTTGCTCAGATAGTTTCAGGTAAAAAAAATGTTCAAGGTTATCTTGATTTCATTACATCGTATTATGATGAGGATAATTATATTTCATCATTAAGCCTTGGTCATAATTTGTATTCACTTTACATATTAGCAAACGAAGAAAAATTCTCTGATGAATTAAAGGAATACGCAGTTAATTTTCTTGGAACAGTAGTTGATAGATTAGGATGGGACAAAAAGAAGGGTGAAGCACATACAGATTCACTCCTTCGTAGTTTCGCAATAGTAGTATTAGGAAAATTAGGAGATAATGAAATAATCTCAGAGGCAGAATTACGATTTAAGAAATTTCTTAAAAATCCAGATAGCCTTTCGGCAGATTTACAGGAGGCTGTTTTTTCGTTGGTTGCGTGGAACGGAAGCGAATCAACACATAAAAAATTTGTATCACTTTACAGAAAAGCTAACTCTCAAGAGGAAAAATTGCGTTTCCTTGGAGGTATGTGTAATTTCAAGCAGAAAAAATTATTACTAAAAACTTTGCAGTTTACATTAGGACCAGATGTTAGATCACAGAATATACAACTACCAATAATGAGAATAACATCAAATATTCATGCAAAGCATTTCATGTGGCCTTGGCTAAAGAAGAATTGGAAGAGGATTGCTAATAAAGCAGGAATTGGTAATCCACTCTTAAATCGAGTTGTTGCAAGTATTGGTCAGGTAGTTGTAGCAAAACAAGAAAACGAAATAAAAAAATTCTTTAAACAAAATCCAGTTCGTGGTACAGAAAGAACATTAGAACAGACACTAGAGCGTGTTCGAATACATTCAAAATTTCTATTATCACTAAAAAAAGAATTTACATAAATGTCATCAATAAAAAAAACAACTAGTGTTATAATTACTGCAATCATAGTAGCTGGAATAGCATTTAGTTTGACAGAACAGTTTGATTCAGACAATTCCGTCATCTTAGATCAAATTGAATTTGACGCAGTATATTTAGAAAGTGAAAATTTTATAAAAATCTCATTTGATGATAAATCAAAAAACACAAAATCTGCAATTTTAGAGATTTTAGGGATGGATGTGACATATCATAAGGAGTATATCTTTAACGATGAATCAAGTTTTATTGAAATGGTATATCTTGAAAAAATTCCAAAATATGGTTGGGAAACAACTCCTGTTACATTAGAAATCTATCATTCTCAATTCGGAAAAATTGGTCTGAAAACTGAAATTCATGAACAAGGTGATTCAATACCAAAAATAATAGTAGAACAGAAGTGATTATTTTTTTAATAATTTTTCTCTTTCAAGACTAGTTCGTAAGTTTTGTAATGATGTGATATAGAATTGTGAAAGGAATCTTGTAAAATCATTGAATTCTGATTTTGTAGATTTACTTGAAAAATATGATTCCCATGTTATCCTAATTTTATCATTAATTTTAGTAATTGAGATAGTAGCATGATATGCATCTAATGGTAAGCCAGATATTGCAATATATGAAAAATATTTTTTTGGTGACCATCCAACGATATGTTCCTCAACATTAGTTCCATCATCAAATGAAATTAATCTCACTGCACCAACACCTCGTTTTTTATTAGTTAGAAATTTTGTTGATTTTTCTCCGTCAACCCAATCTAATGTCGTTATCTTAGTAAGATAATTCCATGCAGTATCAATATCAGTTTTTATGTTGATGCTTTTTTTTATAAAATTTGTTTCCATACATTGAAATGCTTTTCAAATGTATATATGCGATCTGTTATTGCATTACTACATGGTATTTGGCTGGAATAAAAAAAAGCAAGTTGTTGAAGAAAGAATAGAAGAATCAAAAATTCCTACACACAAGAATACCAATTTAGAAAATATTCCAGACATAATTAAGGATGTAACAAATTTGCGTCAGAAGACACTCATCGTGGAAGTTAAATCATTTCAAAAAAGAATAGAGTCTGATAGGAAAACATTACTTTCCATTGCAGACCAGCTCAGAAAAGATAATCTAAATACGGGTGAAATGGATCCTCACCTTGTACTACTTGTAAACCGCGGAAAAAAAGAAGTTATATCATCAATACAGAACGAATTTCAAATAAAATTTTCTGATATTGATTCATTTGATCGAGTACTAGATTTTCAAAGAAATGCATCTAGAGGAATTAAGAAGGTTGGTGATATGTTGGGTAAGCATTCACGTGTAATACATATTTTTGCCAAAAAATATGCAAAAAAACTAAAAGATGATTTACAAGAACTTACCAATAATTTAGCCGAAGTTAACACATTGATTTCAAATTATGACTCAAATCAAGAATTACTAGGTAGTGTTAAGAGTGCACTAACGGATTTTGCAGATGCAAAAAGAGACATTGCAAAACAACATCGTAGAAAATCACAACTAGAAGAATTATTGGAAGATGAAAAACAAAACGAAATTAATTTGGGAAACGAGATTGATGAAATGAAATCATCATCTGAGTATAAAGAATTTGAAGATATTCAAAATAAAATAGTTTCAGTTTCAGAAGAGGAAAAATTAATCAAAAAGAAGATCGAAGAACAATTCATCAAAATATCGAGACCGCTAAACAAATATGTCTATGTATCATCACTTGATAAGCCACTCAAAATTATGACCGAGGCTTTGGCTTCATCACCTTATGATGTATTATCTACAACAAACGAAGTTGGAATTAACACAATTTTGAATTCTGTGCGATCAGGAATTGAATCAGGTGCTGTATCTGTAAAAGATATTGAAAAATCTAAACAGTCAGTAAATGAAATACAGAATTTGATACCACATCTAATTATTCAGAAATCTGAATTTGTTAAAAAATTTTCTAAACTGAATAATAGTTTAAATATTTTTGATAATGATAAACTCATTAAACTAGTTTCAAATTTAGAAAAATCTAAATTTAATATATCTGACACAGAATCAAAAATTTCTTTAATTCAAAAACAGGTTGAATCTACCAGAAATCAAATTCATGATATAATTTCAAAGTTGGAATTAAATTTAAAACAAGCATCATCAATCTATTACAAAATATCATATGAAAATGATCTTCAAAACTAATAAAATAAAGAGAAGTGTCACATTAACAAAAGAAGCACAAGAAGGGATTCTTTCTTATTGCAAAATGAATCATCCAGATGAAATGGTATTAATTTTAAAGGGAAAATCAAAAAAAGGAACTATGCTAATTGAAGGTTTAGTCATACCACCATTTTCAGAAACCGGTCCAACATTTGCGGGCTTTCCATCCAGTTTTCTTCCATTAGATCTAAGCTACATAGGTATGGCACATTCACATCCAGAAGGATCAGCGGAACCATCATTAGAAGATCTAAATAATTTTTTTGGTTTAGTATCAATAATTGTAAAATTCCCATATAATGACGAGGATATTACTGCTTGGGATAGCTCAGGAAATATTATCCCAGTTTCAGTTTTAGAAAATAATTAATTAGACTAAAAATTTCTGACAAAACCTTATATTCAAATTACAACAAGCGTATACATCTTGATTAATTATAAATCTTATTTGATATTTCTATTTGCATCATTAGCTGTTAGTATTGGCTTACAGATGATTTTACCATTTCCTTATGGTCTTGGCGCAGCATTAGCATTATTCATAGCATTTCCAATTTTACTAAGAAAACGAATGATGAATCGTATGAGAGGTGGAGCTGGTGGAAGTTCCGGTGGATTGGGTGGACTTGGTGGAGGTTTATTTGGTCAAAACAATGAAAATTCTACTAAAATCAAATATGAATGTCTAGTATGTCATAAGGTGTACAATGCACGAGAATGCCCTCGATGTGGTTCTAGTATGAAAAGAGCAATGTTTTAGATTAATTACAATGTCAGAAACAAAATTATCATTGGATGTTATACGTCAAAAAGTTTTCTTTCATAATTCTATTGATGTTTGGATTTCAGCATGTAGTGAAAAAAATCTTGAGTGGTTTGATGTTGAAAAATATAAAAAATTCATTTCATATTTGCTCAAAAACAATTTACACTTGAAAGCTTTCAATCTATGTTCTCATGAAGCAGGTGCAACTGAAGAGAAAAAAACAAAATTTGCAGATATTTTATCTGAGACAAAAGACACTGATCCGAATACAGCAACATATACGATCAAACTAAATGATATAACAATAGATGTGATAAGAAAATTCAGTTTTGAGTAGTTATCTTTTTAATTTTGGATTTACAATTGCATCAAGGGCGTTACCTATGAAGACAAATGCAAGTCCAGTTATAGCAATCAGTAATCCAGGTGGTATAATCCACCACCAAAGTCCTTGTGCAGCTGCACCATATGTATTTGCATCATGAAGTATTTGCCCCCATGTTGGAAATGTTGGATCGCCTAAACCCAAAAAACTCAATCCTGCCTCTGTTGTAATAGCAGCTGGAACTGAAATTGCAATACTGGCAAATGCATATGGAAGTAGTTGTGGAATTATGTGTTTGAATATGATTTTACTATCTTTTTGACCCATAATTTTGGCAGCCTCAACATACTGTCTAGTTTTTATCTGAAGTGACATACTTCTCGAAATTTTAGCTATTCCAACCCAGCTAAATATCATTAAAAATCCAATCATTAAGAAAATACTATTACTAATTGTTACAGCTAGTATAATCAAAAATGGTAATGCCGGCAGTGCATAGATAACATCATTGAATCGCATCATAGCTTCATCAGTCTTTTTTCCTTTGTATCCAGAATAAACTCCATAGACTAATCCAACAATGACAGAACCAATTGCAACAGAAACACCAATAAACAAAGCTAAAGGTGTTCCCCAAAGTAAGCCAATTGCAAGATCTCGTCTTAGTTCATCAGTTCCCATCAGACCAAATGCTTTACCACCAAGAATTATTCTAGAATTAACAACTTCACTTTTGGAATCTACTTCATACATATTAACTACAAATGCATAATTACCTTTCAAAACTTTATTTTCGGAAAGATCTGAGAATACAATATCGCTTACAGTCATTTTAGAAATATCAAATGCAAAAATGTCAGATTTCATCATAATATTTTTTTTAATCATAGCATCTGTTGAAAAAATTCTTTGTTTGTAAACAGTTTCATTTTCAGAAAATGGAAGCATTGTAGTTAAAAGATGCACTTCTATTCCATCAGGACGAACTAAATTCACTGAAACTAGATGTGAATTAGAGTATTTGGTTTCAAATTCATAAACAAAATCACTTGGAAAATCATCATATTCAAAATTTACAAAAAATTGTTGTGATATCAAATACACATTATCAGAATTTGATTGAATTACATTAGGTACTATTATTTTATGCTCTGGAGTTTTTTCCATTGTAAAATAATTTACCCAAATTGGAATTGATGTTTTTGGATAATCCAGCCATTTTTCTGGATTATTCCATTCTTGGAATGTTGATGCGGGAATAGTTATTACAGTTATAACAGAAACCATAACCAGTGAAGAAATAATTATAATCCCAGTTATTCCAAGCAGACTTTTTCCAAATTCATGCCTGATTTCATCTGTAGAAAGACTACTCATGTTCCAGTCCTCATACGTGGATCAAAGTACCCATAAAGTAGATCAGAGATAAAAATGCTAATCAAAAATAAAACTGTTAGTATGTAAGTTGAACCAATTATCACAGGAAGGTCCATCACATTTATCGCCTCGAAGTATAATCTTCCCATACCAGGCCAATCGAATACAGCCTCTGTGATAATAGCACCACCTAGCGAACCTGATAAACTAAGTGCAAGTACTGTTACAATAGGCGGCGCCGCATTTTTTAGTGCATGTCTATATACAATCTTTTTCTTATTGATCCCCATAATTTTTTTTGCGGTAATAAAATCTTCTTGCATTACTCCAACCATAAAATTTCTTACTAAATATGCCCATGAGCCAAACCCAATTAATACAATTGTGATTACAGGTAGTGTCATATGATATAGTAATGATAGTATGTATCCAGACTCAGTTGGTTCAATATCAGGTGTAGCTCTAGATGGAAAAATTTGATATACAAATGCAAATACAAATATCATTAACATTCCAATCCACCATACAGGAAGACTACTACTAATAACTGCAAATGCAGATGTGAACCTATCAGTTTTTGAACCAATTTTACTACTCGATGCTGCACCTAGCATTATACCAATTATTGAAATAATTATAGTTGAAGTTGTAAACAACAAAACAGTTTTTGGAATTTTTTCAAATAGAATATCACCTACATTAGAGGAACCAGAATCACTTGTAAGAAAAGTGGCATTTCCAAAATCTAACATCATGATCTTTAGCATTGTATATCCAATTCGCTGTGGTGAATACCAAGGCGTATCAAGACCTAGATTTTTAATACGTTCATCAATCTTTTCTTGAATATATTTTTCAAATTCATCTGGATCTGTAAAACTTTTAGATATTGATGGATTATCAGTTATTTCGGAACGGACTTGAAATACTATACCTTGTTTTAGAATTGTATCCATATTTGAGCCAACAAGAGAAATTGTCAGTAAAAGTGTAATCATAAGAACTCCAAACATGGTAATTCCTCTAGTTAACAAATATCGCCTTAGGGCCAACATGGAAAATATCTATATTTTACTTATAACGTATTTGGACAATATTGGTACATACGTAAAACAACTTAAAAACCCCAATAACGAATTTCCAAAATGCAAGAGTTTGTAAATCCAGATTTACTCCGAAATGGGATTTTTGATTTATTATCATCAGTGAACTTGGCGACAGAGCAGAATACTGAATTACTTGATTACACAATTGATTTATTTAATGAAAATGGTCTTTCAAGTGATTATTATGGATATCACAACATAGATCATGAACTAGAAGTAACATATGTAACATTAATGTCAGCAATCCATTCATTAAACGAAAAAAAATTTGCGTTAGATGATGTAAAATATTTATTTGCATCTGCACTTTTACATGATTTCGATCCTAGAAAAGCATCTGATAGACCACATGAGAAAAGTGTTATTGATTTTATTAACAAAGACGAAAAAATTCAACAGTTGTTACAAGATGCAATGATTGATTCAAACATCATATGTGCACTAATTTTGCGAACAGTATATCCTTGGACTGGCGAGGTGAAATCAAAAACAGAAGAAGAGATAAAAAATTATCTTATTTCGTCATCACATACAAGAGGCGATACTGAAAAACAAGATCATTTCATGAAACTTGGGCATTTCTTATCTATTTCTGATCGAATTGGTGGTTATTCCCTTGGTGATTTTTCAAAAGCAATGGAAATGGCTAAAATGAACGCACATGCATCAGGATGGCATCCAGCATTGTTAGTAAGAAGAGCTGTTACATTTTTTGAAGATATGCTAAACAATGAATCAGTTATGTGTGAACAAGTACTTAACGGAATTCCAAAACATATGAGAAAAAACTTCCTTGATAATATTGTAGGTTTTATGAATCTTAGAGCAGAAGAAATTCAAATTTATAATAAATTTACTTATGAAGGTTTAAAACTCGTACCAACTATAGAAAAAAACATAGATAATGACGAACTTGTAAACTCACTGTTAGAAATCTACAAGGAACTTCCTAAACCGTTACAGTTTACACGAGAAGATTTTGTAGAATCAATTCATGACAAACATACTATTTTAAACACTTTACGAATTGGAAATCCACACGGAGAAATAATTGGTTTTGCTAAAGGCGGTCCATTAGAACAATATAATTTTCAAACTCAACTTAATGATGAAAACTATGGAAAAAAAAATACCGTATTCTTAGAACCACTTGCAATTAAAAATGGTTACTGGGGTTTTAATGGCGGACGTGAAATTCGTCAATTATTTTTATTACAAGGTCAATCAATTGGGTTTACATATATGACAAGTTTTGCCATGCGTGATGTTATACAATACAGAATTAATCAAGAAAGTGGTATAGAGTTTGTGAAGAAATTTGATCCTGAAAGATGGGATTACTACAGAGTAACATTTTAGCTGAAAATATCTATTAGTATATCAGACATAAAGCATGACTGATATCACTGATTTAACTAAATCTGGAAAAAAACTTCTAGACGCAGAAAATTATAATGACGCAATAAGTTTTTTTGATCAGGCATTATCGCAGGATCCAACTAATGCAGATTTATGGAATTACAAAGGTATTGCATTACGTAGTTTAGGTAGATATGATGAAGCATTAGAATGTTATAATAAATCATTAGAAATAGAACCTAGAGATAAAGAATCATCATAATTATATTTTTCAAGGAATACCCTAATGGTTATATTTGAATCAAAAATTTAAAAATTTACATGGTTGATAAAGTCGAATACCAAAATATGATTGCAAAAATATTCAAACTTAGTAAAAAGATAAGATTCGTCGCAATAATTTCAGATAATGGAAAAATACTTTCATCTGAAATGAAATCAGAGAAGCAATCATTACTCAAACAAAGCAGTGAGGAAAAATTTTGTAGTGATGTTGTTAAAAGGAAAAAAATGAGACAGGAGTTTGATAAATCGTTAGGCAAGGTTAGATATGTTAATGTTGAAAGAGAAAACATAACTCAGATTGTAACATACATCAATTCAAAATCAATTTTTGTTACAGTTGAACCTGAATTAACAGTTAACACAAAAGAATCATTAATTTCAAAAATCAAAAAGATTGTTACCAATTTAAATTAAAAATAGATTAAATGTCAATGTCAAATATTAATAAAATTTTAGTTGATGAGATGGATGATGGAATGGATGAAAAGCTAAATGAGTTGGGCTTTGATGCATATAGTGTGAAAAAACTACGTGCTGAAGGTAGAAACCTGCATACTGATTACTCTATTATTAACTATGCTAAAGAAAATGAGATGATATTAGTAACACGTGACACAGAAAGTGGTCAAGCATGTGAAGAAAATAATTTACCATGTATTCTTTTAGATAACAATGAAATATTCAAATTAGTAGTTGAAAAACTAAAGAATTTCTAGATCCTAATTTTTTTATTTAGCTATTATATTGTTATTTCATGAAAGTGTGTGCTGGAAGAAAAACTGCCTATCTTAACGGAATGTCTTATGAAGAATGTAAGGAGCAGGCAGAGAATATTACAAAAAAAATAAAATCTAAGATAATACATAACGGAAAAATGACGTGGTCTGAATTAATAGATGAGACAGCACATGATGAATTAATCTATAAGTTGACACTCAAATATTTACGTCGTGATGGGTTTGACATTGGAAACTCAGAATCTCCTATAATAAAACCAATTAATTAAAATTTATTATTTTTAATATCACCAATTTTTCTTGCCAAAATGAATGGTGTTAAAAGAAGTATAGGAATCGTGATTCCGATAAAAAGTGTTTGAAGTTCAGTGACTACAATTGTAAATGCTACCGCACTTGTTGCTCCTACAAACAATGAAAGAAATGAACCAACACATGTTGGACATGCAATAAACAGTCCTGTTGTTGCACCAATTCCTCCTAAACCACCAGTTTTTTTAGATATAGAGATCACATTAACTGCTAACGCTGTATTTGTCGCAACCAAATATGACACTGTTAATTGTAAGACAAGATTCAACGGAACAACTTGAATTCCAACATGTTCACTTAGATATGCAACAAATTTAGGCATGTAACCTGGTGGGCCACAACATGGTGTAATATGTGCTGATGGAATTGTTGCACCATAATGATATGAAAATATGACCTCTGGTTGATAAACCAGAATTCCTGATGTCATTGAAAAAAATATTCCATATACAATGAATGTAATAATGAATACTTTTTTTGCTTTGAAATTGACAGTTAGACTACAAATTACTGTTAGAGGATTTTGTGATGGCTCCACGGCCTTTGTTTTTTGATATCTTCTTAATCCTATACCTATTATGGCAAACGACATAATAATTAGTATATAAAATACAATGGAAAGTCTTTCAATTGAATTTATTGCGTCAGGTGTTAGACCAGGATTTTCAAATCTTGAATACACCAAAAATAAAATTCCAATTGTAATTAATCCTAAAAATATTAATCTTTTATTATTTTGACTACGTGTTGTAGTCTTTGCTCCCATACAAAATACAATTACACCTTCAATATTTATTTAATAACATAATATATGAACAATAAGTTGAAAATTGACGAAGTTCAAGATCCAGATTATGAGGTAGTAACAATATCAAATCTTGGTTTTGTAGATCCCTATGGAAATGAGGGGTTAGTTGTATTCACATCAACTGATAAAAAAGAGTTTTTTATGCGTGCATTTTCTGGTGAGGTATCCAGTCATATCGCAAGCTTTCTTGACGGAGATCATGATTCAATTCCAACAATTTACAAAATGCTTGAAGATATCTGTGAAGCAAATGAATTATTATTGGTAAAAGTCAAAATTTACCAAAGTGGAGATGCACTTAGAGCAAATCTGTATCTTACAGGTAAAAAGGATTTAATTTTAAGAAATTATCGTGCATCAGACGCAGTAACATTAGCTGTTTATTACAACATTCCTATCATGGTACGAAAAAATATGCTACAAGATCCTATTGAAAAAACTATGTAACAATCTCATTCAGTCTGTTTTCATCTAACGCTCTTTTAATTTCCATAGCAATTCTTCGACCAACTCCAAATGTTGTTCCATACTGATATTTGGTATATGGACTTGTTGTAGCCACTATTGGATTTCCAGGCACTCTTAACGATACATCATATACAATCATCTCAAGATCTTTGGTGATAACACTTTGAAGTGAAAACGGTCCTATTATTCCAGGTGCATATTCATTTTTTACAGCACGGACAAATTTATCACCCATTTTGAAAACTTTTTCCAAAAGAGACTCTCTTATACTTGCTGGGGTATGTCCAACTTCTATATTTTGTAATTCTATGTCCATTTCTAATTGCTGTTTTGCAGGCAGTGCGTTATAATCATGAATATTTGTTTGTAATCTCCTTTCTATTCCAATAAAATCAACTTGATCTGAAATTGGAGTATGAAAGTAATTGAAATTTAGATATGTTCCTATAGCAAGTTCTTCAATACTAGCTTTCTCTAAATCTTTTTTTGCAATAATACCCTTCTTGATTTTTTCTTCAGATTTTATTTTATAGTCAGTATATGAGGTAACAGTAAAAAACGCACGTTCAAGGCTTCTATTCTTTTCCATAACTTTTACAATAGCAGGACTGTTGATTGATTTTGGATTTTTAAATATTTTTGGATATTTTATTCCTGCTTTTTTTAATAAGTAATATTGGTTTTTTTTATTTTCACGTTCTTCGGCTTGGAATAATTTTCTATTACCAAAAATTGGAACTTTGAGCCTATTTTCTAGTATATCATAACCAAGATATGCAGTAAGTGAGCGATGAGGTACAATCAGTGTATCAGTATCTCTTAAAAATTTTTGATTGGCTGGACTTGCCATCTCTTTAAATTTATTTACAATTTTTATCTGATCTGCTATTCTATTAAATCTCTGATAAGGAATCTCTCGCCCCTTTTGGCAAAAAACAACTGTTTCAAATTCTTCATCTTTTGCACCATCCATTATTTCTAATGCCGAGTGACTTCCTAAAACACCAATTCTTGGATTGGTATACATGGATGCAACTTTCTGCATTTCTGATCTTTTTATCACATATCTTATCTTTGAGTTATGAAATTAAATGTTGAGTTATACGATTTGTTTTTACACATGTATATCTAATAATTTTCTATGAGTGCAGAGATGATTTTAGTTGGAATGATTTTATTTGGGGGTATGGGTGCAGCAGGTGTAAAAATTTGGTTAAATAAAAGAAAAGAAAGACTTGATGAAGAAACACTCGATGAAAAAACACTCGATGAAAATCATGCGTGATTTTTGATCTTCTTTTATATCATGTATAAAGCGTAAAACAAGATTATGAGACTTGTAATTGGAATTACAGGAAGTACCGGTGTGATTTATGGTATTAGAATGCTAGAAGTACTGAAAAAATTAAACATTGAAACTCATTTGATAATGTCTGAGTGGGCAGAGAAATGCATCTCAATGGAAACAGATCATGATGTCGAATACGTAAAGTCACTTGCAGTTACAATTTCTAATGAAACTAATATGGCTGCAAGTGTTTCAAGTGGGACACATAAAACAGATGGAATGATCGTAATTCCTTGCAGCATGAAGACATTGTCAAGCATTGCAAATGGTTATGATGAAACATTGGTTGCAAGATCTGCTGGAGTTACATTAAAAGAGTCACGGAAACTAATTTTGGTAGCAAGAGAAACACCACTCACTGCTATCAATCTAGAAAACATGTTAAAACTTGCAAGACTTGGAGTTATTATTTTACCACCAGTTACAGAGTTTTACACCAATCCCAGTTCTATAGATTCAATGGTAGATCATATAGTTGGAAAATGTCTAGATCAATTCAATATCGAGCATGATCTATTCACACGATGGGGTTCAAAGTAAGCGAAAAAATTTACATTAGAAAAATATCATATATCCAGTGAGCAAAATAACTTTTGAGAAAATAACAAGTTCTGATCCCAAAAAAGTATTTGATATAATCACAAACTTCGAAAATTATGAAAAACTATTTCCAAATTATTATCCATCAGTTCGTATTAAATCAGTTCGAGATGAGAGTTCTCTGGTAGCTGAACATCTAAAATTGCATGATAAAGAATTTGTGATAATGGCAAAACATTTCAATGATTCACCATATAGACATGAAATGCGTGTTATAGGTGGAGACATCAAAGGAAGTTATATCATTGAAAAAATAATTCCATTTGAATCAGGGACAAAAATAATTGTAGAAGCGAAAATTAATACTGGAAAGCGATTTAGTATTTTGAAAAATGCTGATTATAAGAAAGCATTAGAAGAACTATATGATGAAGTTGTAAGTATAATAGAAACGAGTTAATCCTTTTGTTCTTTGAATTTTTTTAATTCTTCATCTGCTTCAATTTCACCTTTCTTGTACTCACCTTTAGCTTTACCAAAAGTTTTTGCCAGTTCGGGAATTTTTTTTGCGCCGAAGATAAAAACTACAGCAATAATAATGACGAATATCCATTCTTGACCAGCGATGAAATTAAAGATGTTTTCAATCATTACCTATCGAATTGTATTTTTCTCATTTAAGTCTTGACAGTCTGCCTTTCTTTACGTTCTACTATCAACATGCCTGCAAGATATAGTGCCATCATTGGAACTGCAATGAACCACATAGTCACACCACTACCATCAGGTGTAATCACAGCACCAAAGATGACAATTGCAACAATTGCATAACGTAAATTCCGCCTCCAAAATTTTGAGTCAGTCATTCCTGACATACTTATTGCATACATTGCCAATGGAAGCTGAAATGAAATTCCAAATGCTAATAAAAATTGTAATACAAATGATACAAAGTCCATTATATTCAAAAATGTAACAAGACCTGCTGATTCTCCATATTTGTAAAGAAAATCTAGAATGTATGGTATTACAAGTGTATAGGAAAATATACAGCCACCTATGAACAGTCCAATTGCAGGAATTGTAATTGTTCTTCCAACATTGATTTCTCTTTCTTTTAATGCTGGTTTCAAAAATGATGCAAACTCTCTAATTATTATTGGTATACTTGAAACAATTCCAACTAATGCAGCTATGTAGACTTGCGAGAAGAATGCTTGCCCAGGTGCTGTTTGTATTAATTGAACCTTATCAGGAACCAATTCACTTCTCATCGAATTTGTGATTTGTGCTGCTATGTTGTCAAGTGGTTGAGGTGTTGGATAGTAAAGTGTTATTCCCATTAAATCTATTTCCGTTGCATGGAAAGTTAGTAGAAATATTGTAATTATTCCTATTGCAAGTGCACATCTAAGTATTCGTTTTCTTAGGTCTTGTAAGTGCGGATAGATATTATCTAATTCTGACATCTGAAAATCTATTTGATATATTCATTACAAAAATGTTTCAAATTAAGTTGGAATAGGCAATAATTTTGCTTCGGGAAAGCCCCATTTCTTTAACTGTTCTTGAGTAGTATCATGAAATTCCATACTAATAATCGGATTTGCGTTTAATTCACTTTCAAGTTCTTTTGCCAAATTTGCAATATCTTTTGCGTCATAGATCTCTTTTGAATCTTCTAGGAATATTCTTTCACCTTTTTCTACTATATTCCCATCGAATTTATTTTTCAAAAATTTAGTTATTGATGGCAGTTCACTTCGATCAATATTGTTATAGTAGTATGCTATACCTTTTTTTGATTCATAGTCATATGGAGTTCCATTTTTGTACAAAAACACTCCAATAAATCTAGCTTCAGCTTCAGGTTCACGCACACATTTAATTTCCCAGTTCAAGATTTTATCGGTATCATATGTTAATTCTTTAACATCATCATATGTTAGCTTCCAGTATCGAAATTTACTCATTGCAATGATATTATTATACCATTATAAATTCAATTGCATAATTTCATATTGTAAATGTTGTAATAACATTTAACTTGAAACAATAATTCAGTGATTTATGGCAATCTATAATATTGATGTCATAATTGAAAATAAACCAGGAATTAATGATCCTGAGGGTGACACAATTTTGAATGATCTTGTTTTAAAAGGAAAATTTTCTAATGTCAAGAAAATTCGTTCTGCAAAAATGCTTAAATTTTCCATCACTGAAAAGAATAAAAAATTAGCAGCGTCTAAAGTGTTAAAAATTTGTGATGAATTGAGAATTTACAATCCACTAGTTAGCAAAGTAACTGTAAATGTTAATAACGCTTAATCTGTATTGATGCTTTTTATTGTTCCGTCAACAAGTAACTGATCGCGAAGGTATGCTGCCAAATCCGTTTGTGTTATTACTCCCACTAATTTACCATTTTCCAAAACCAGTAATCTACGTATGTTATTGTTTAACATTTTCTGAATTGCATCTTCGATAGATGTTGTTGGTTCAACCCATCTGAATTTATATGACATTATTTCAGAAATTGGTGTCTCAGATGCATTTTTGTTTACTGCAGCCAATTTCCGAACAAAATCTTTCTCACTTAGGACTCCGATAGGCAGATCATCTTTTATTATTACAAGAAAACTAATGTCATTATCTGAAATTATTTTGGCAGCGTCTGCAGCACTTTTATCATCTTCAACAGTTATGACATCTTTACACATTATATCCCTAATCTGACCCATAATCAAACTATAAAATTTCTAAATAAAAAGATGGTTATACATGTGATAAATTTTATACCTCATATTTCTACAGTTAGTGTGAAAGTCGGGGTTATTGTTTTTCCTGGCAGTAATTGTGATCGTGACATGTATCACGTCTTAACTGATGTGTTTAATCTAAACACTCAATACTTTTGGCATGAAAAAAGTCTACCAAAAAACATTGACGCTGTAGTTTTACCTGGTGGATTTTCTTATGGTGATAGATTACGTGCAGGCATAATTGCGGCACATAGTCCAATTATTTCAGATGTAAAAAAATTGGCAAAACAGGGAATCCCAATTTTAGGTGTCTGTAACGGATTTCAAATTTTGGTAGAATCAGGCTTACTTCCTGGCGTACTTTTGAAAAATGATTCTTTGAATTTTATGTGTAAGTGGACAAATTTGATTGTGAAAAATGTTACAACACCATTTACCAATAAACTCAAACTTAACCAAAAAATTCCTATACCAATTGCGAACGGTGAAGGACGGTATTTTGTCGATGAACAAATATCTAAGAAACTCAAAAAGAATAATCAAATTGTTTTTTCATATGAGAATTATGTAAATGGTTCAATGGAGCAAATTGCTGGAGTATGTAATGAAGACGGAAATGTTGTTGGCATGATGCCACATCCTGAACGTGCTGCAGAAAAAGAAATTAATCCAAATGATAACAAACCATCCTCACTAATCTTTGAATCATTAATACAATCTATAGGAGTAAAAAATTGAGTCTACAAGAACACGAAACTAAGCATATCAAAAATACGCTAAAACGAAAACTAACCAAAACAGAATTACAGATAATTGCTGCAGAATGGTCAGAACATTGTTCATACAAGTCATCAAAAAAACATCTTAGAATGTTACCAACTACAGGTCCAAAAGTAATTAACGAGAAGGGATATGACTCTGGAGTTCTAGATGTTGGTAACGGCTATGTTGTAACAGTCCATATCGAAAGTCATAATCATCCTTCAGCCGTAGAACCATTTGGTGGTGCAGCGACAGGTGTTGGTGGAGTTATACGAGATATCTTATCTGCAGGTACAAGACCAATTGCAATTCTTGACGGATTACGTTTTGGCGACATAAAAAATGATTTGCATGCAAAGTGGTTATTTAAGAATGCAGTAACCGGTATCGCTGATTATGGAAATTGTTTAGGCATTCCAACTATTGGAGGTGAGGTAGAGTTTGATAAATGCTACAAAAATTATGCATTGGTTGACGTGGCAGCTGTTGGTTTTGGGAAAAAAGAAAAACTGATAAAAAATCATGCAGTTGCTGGAGATTTGGTTGTACTAATTGGAGGTTCAACTGGCCGTGATGGTATTGGCGGTTCACAATTTGCATCAGACTCATTGGAAAGTGAAGATAGATCAGCTATACAGATCCCTGACCCATTTATTGAAAAATTGATCATTGAAGCAATTCTAGAAGCAAGAGATGAAAAATGTATTAACGCAATGAAGGATTTAGGCGGTGGAGGCTTATCATGTGCAATTTCAGAGACTGCAGAAAGTTTAGGGATTGGAATTGAATTAGATGTTGACAGTGTTCATACTCGAGAATCAGGATTATTTCCAGATGAAATAATGATATCAGAATCACAAGAAAGAATGCTTGTTATTACAAACAAGAAAAAAATAAAAAAACTAAAAGAAATTTGTAATAAATTCCGAATCAAGTGTTCAGTAATAGGTCGTGTAAAAAATGATAAAATGATGCATGTTAAGCAAGGAAGAAAAACATTAGCGTTGCTTCCAGCAGATTTTGTTGCTTGTGCACCACTTCTTGATAGAAAAAGATCAAAACCAAAATATCTTCAAAAATTAAAAACTTTCAAAAATGTAAAAAACATTTCAAATTATTCTAAAATTACTTTAAAATTACTTTCTAGTCCAAATATTGCAAGCAAACATTGGGTATTTAGACAATATGATCATGAAGTTGGCATCAGAACGGTAGTAAAACCAGGCTTTGATGCGTCTGTTCTTAGATTAGATAACGGAAAACATCTCTCTGTAAAAATTGATGGTAATCCAAAGCATTGTTACCTTAATCCAAGGGATGGTGCAATTGGTTGCTTTGAAGAAGCATGTAGAAATGTGGTTTGTACTGGTGCAACACCAATCGGAATGGTTGATCATCTTCAATTTGGTAATCCAGAAGATCCAGAAATTTTTTGGACATTTATGGAATCACTTGAAGGACTGACTGATTATGCAAAATTTCTTAAGATTCCATGTGTAGGTGGAAAAGTTAGTTTCTATAACGAAACACCGTCAGGTCCAATCAAGCCTACACCATTGATAGGAGTTTTAGGAATAATCAATAAAACTCCATTACATCCAACATCACCAAAATCTGGTGATTATTTAGTTATAGTTGGCAGAACAAATAATGAACTTGGCGGTTCTGAATATTTTGAATATATTGATAATTTTATTGGCGGAATTTGCCCAACAGTTGATTTTAAGAGTTCAAAATTAAATATGTCAACTGTATTATCATTGATTAAGCAAGATCTTGTGAAATCTATTCATGATTGTGCTAAAGGTGGCATATCCATTGCAATATCGGAAATGTCAATTTTTGGAGGAATTGGTTGTAATATTGATATTGAAAAAGCACCATCAGAAAAAAATCTTAATTTCGAACAATTACTGTTTTCTGAATCACATTCCAGATATCTATTAGTTGTGACTCAGAAGAACATCAAAAAAGTCAAACAGATTCTTTCAAAGAAAAAAAACCACTTCGGTGTATTAGGAAGTTTTAGTGGCGATCAAATTAGTATTAAGCATAAATCAAAGAATTTAATGAAAGTAAGTGTTGATACAGCACAAAGAAAATATTTCAATGCGTTGGAGGAAATATTAGATAATGGTTAAAGAAAATTGTGGTGTAGTTGGAATTTTTAGTAATGGTGACACAAATGTAATACCAATGGTTTTGGATGCATTAAGGGCACTTCAACATCGTGGCCAAGAGGCATGGGGGTTAGCAATTCCTAATAAGGCTCCATTAAAGAGAATTGGTTTAGTTTCTGCATCGTCTAATGAATTTAAAAAAATAACTGAAGAATATGCATCACATTCAGCAATTGGACATGTAAGATACTCAACCGTTGGAAAGAGTGATCTTGAAAATGCTCAACCACTAAAGGTGAAAGATCTATGTATTGCTCATAATGGAACAATTTCTAATGTTGAGGAATTATCCAATTTAGTAGGCGGCTGTACATTTACTCCGCAAAATGCTAGTGACACTCTAGTTGCAGCACAACGGCTTGTATCTTTGATCACAGAAAAAGGAAAACTTGGAAGTGCCTTATCAATTTTAAAGAACGAGATGGTTGGATCATATTGTTTTACATTTCTTTCTGATGCAGATGCAGTTTATGCTGCTAGGGATCCAAAGGGTTTCAGACCAATGGTTTTGGGCTATAAAGAACAGGATTCTGTTAATATTGTAGCTTCTGAGTCATCTGCATTATCTGCAATTGGCGCAAAATTAGTTAGAGATGTAATTCCTGGCGAATTGATTAAGATGAGCGGTGACGGTTTGGAAACAGAAATGTTTTCTGATAATAAGACTCGTGCACACTGTTCATTCGAGTTTACATATTTTGCACAGCCATCAAGTAAAATGGAAGGTGCTAATATCTATCTAGCAAGAAAACGGATTGGTCAATTCCTTGCAAAAAAATATCCACTTAAAGATGTTGATCTTGTAATACCAGTTCCTGACTCCGCAAGACCCGCTGCATTAGGTTATGCACAAGAACTTGGCATTCAGTTTGATGAGGGATTGCTTAAAGATCGTTATAGTAAAAAAGGTCCACTACGTAGTTTTATAGAACCACATCAAAGTGATCGAATTGAAATTAACAGATGGATTATTCCCATTAGAGAAGTGATAGAAGGTAAACATGTTGTTGTAATTGATGATAGCCTTGTACGTGGTACTAGTTCAAAAGCTATTATCAAAGCATTGCGGCGTTCAGGTGCAAAAAAAATTAGCATGATGATCACATATCCACCAATAAAATTTCCCTGTTATGCAGGAATTGATTTTCCTTCCCAAGAGGAGCTTGCAACTTATGTAGATGGAAAAGAATACACTGAACAGGAAATGATTGAAAAAGTTCGCAATGACATAGGTGCAGATTTTTTAGGTTATAACGATGCAGAGAATCTTGCTAACGCAGTTGGCATACCATTAGATTCTATGTGTTTTACATGTACAACTGGAAATTACGAACCATTAGGAATCACACCGGAATTTAAAACAAGAAAAGAAATGAAAGGTGATTAGTTGGAAACAGCATATGTTTTAGTTCAATGTAAAATGGCACATGAAATGGAAGTACTAAAAGCATTATTAGATATAGATTATGTTAAAGAGGCTAAAGGTACGTTTGGGTACTATGATATTTTTGTTAAAATTCAAGCTCCACAAGCAACATTATTAGAAAATATAATCACAACAAAAATTAGGACAATACCTAACGTGACTACAACTACCACATTATCTATAATACCAGAACAAGATTTTACCAATGACTAAATCACCTAGATCTATTGACAAAAAGGGGTTTTCAAATAAATTTTTTGAAGAACTTGACAAGGAACATGATAATGCCAAAATTATGGCTAAACGACAAAAAGAATTAAAAGAAAAACACAAAAAACCACATAAAAACCAGAATTAGGTGATTTTCTCACAGGAGGTAAAAAAACCAACTAATTCGGGTTGTCATTGCTTGCAAAGTTAATATAAAAAATTTATTTTGAATTTAAATACTAATTTTGCAAGTATGATAGATGAATCTTAGATGTACTACATGTGCACATGCGTGCTGTGATCAAAAAAAATGTAGTTGCTCATGCCATAAGAAATCATTTCATAGAACAAATCCTATTTTGACTAACGTTATGGATGTGTTAGCAAAACCAAAAATAAAACCAATTAAAAGAATGAGTTTTTCTTGGCATAGTAACATTCTTGGCTCAATGATGCGTTTAGAGTGAGAAATCTCTTAAACCAGTAATTTAATATTTTATTATGGGAAATTACAAATTTGTGATATTTGGTGTAATAGCATCTTTTGTTGGAATTTCAGTTGCAATATATGGTGTTTTAACAATGGGAAATTTTTCACAGGAGACATATTCAATCTCTGTTGATCCTACAAAAGAAAAACAGACTCTCTTTATTATGGCAAGAGTTTCAATTCAAAATACTGGGACTGGAGAATTAACAAATGTTCAAATTAATTATGGTGAAGGTGATAAAGATTATTTGGGAACGTTGAAGCCAGGTCAGTTAATAATAGTTTCTCCACCACAAGGTAACTCATTACAGTATGTAATAGTAAGTGCTGAGCCAGACATCTATGTTAGTAAAGTGTATAGAGAACCAATTGGAATGCCAGGAATGATGGGGTCATAAATGAAATTTCTAACTTCTGGTAAAGTAAAGGATGTTTATGAAATAGATAATGATAATCTTTTATTCAAATTCAGTGATCGTGTTTCTGCATATGATGTTAAATTTCAAGATGAAATTCCACAAAAAGGTAAAGTCTTATGTAAATTTGCAGAGTTTTGGTTTGAAGAATTAGATGTAGAGAATCATTTTGTAAAAGCAAAATCTGACACAGAAATAATTGTGAAAAAAATGCAAATGTTACCAATTGAATGTGTGGTGAGAGGTTATTTTTATGGAAGTATTATTTCAAGATATGAGAAAGGAGAGATATCATTAGCAAATAATATTTCTCCTGATTTAGCTGAAAAATTACCAGCACCAATTTTTGATCCTACAACAAAATCTACCCATGATATACCAGTAAACCGTGATGATGCCATCGCACGAAATCTAGTTACGCCTGAGGAATTTGATTGGTTGTCACAGAAATCTATTGAAATTTATAATAAAATGGCCGGTATTGCAGATAATGCAGGTTTTATTCTTGCTGATTTAAAACTAGAATTCGGAAAATTAGGCGATAAAATCACTTTAGGTGATTCAATTGGTCCAGATGAGTATAGACTTTGGCGTAAAGATTTGTATCAAGTTGGAAAAATCCAGGAAGCATATGATAAACAGCTATTACGTGACTGGCTGACTGTAAATGGATATCAAAAGCAGTTTGATGAAGCACGACAAGATGGTAAAGATCCAATTGCACCATTCATTCCACCCGAAATCATAGATAAGATGACTCAGCGTTATATCACTGCATATGAACGCACTACTGGTAAAACACTATAACTCGATATAAATTACATAATACAACAAACAGAGCACTGTATGATACCAAAATTTGGTGTAATGTTGATAGGTTGTATTTTTGGAAGTATAGCTGGAATCTTTCCAAGTAATTTGATGTTATTTTATGGATTTACATCTGAAACATTTGTCATGTCTATTCCATTCATTGCGATTGGCATAGTTGGCATGGTAATATGCTTCTATTTTGCTCAAAAAATGGAAAAAGCCTAGTTATAGTGCATGGTATGTTGATCTAATGGGATTATTTGGTGGTCAAAACCACAAGAAAGAGAAAGAGAAGAAATTTTGGTTTATTGCTGTAAAGAATAATGATGTGGTAAACAATCTAAAACAAGAACCCGTCTTTGAAGATAAAAAACAGGCAGAACAACATCTCATACTATTACAAAATAGGTCTCAGTATAGGGACAGTTTGGTAATATCTTCCATGAAATTTGACGATGAATCTATCAAAAGATATCAAGAACAGGGCTTTAGATTTGTTTTCAAGTCATTATAGTGCACTTTTATTCACTCCAACTCGATTTTCCATTTGTATTAGATTCTAACATTTGTATTTTAATTGATATTCAATATGATTATGGCATATTTTCCCAAATCCCAGAAATTTTGATGTTTCTATATTTTTTTTAGTGTTACTATTAAATTAGTAATGCTACTATATTATATGATTATGCTATCAAATAATTAGTTGTATAAAAAAAATAATCCGATTGGACAAATAAATCTGATATAGATGACTTTTAGCTAAGATCTATAACAAAATCCATATGTCAACAATACTTGAAAAACCAATTTCAGTGAATCGTACACTTGCAACAAGTCATGAACATGCAAGAGCTATAGAGGACCCCGCAAGAGCAAAAATTCTGCAATTTCTATATCGAAAACATCTTAATGCAGAACAAATAACAAAGCAGTTAAAAAAGTCTGGATATAAAAAAGCCCTGACAACTACCAGGCACCATATAGAGATATTGAAAGATGCTGAACTAATTGAAGTTGTCAAAATTGAAGAGAAACATGGCGCAATGGTAAAATATTATGGTACATCGACAAAATTACTTGACTATGAAACTCCAAAAGATTTTGAACAAAAATATTCTGCAATAATAAAATCAACGTCAAAGCATATTGAGCAACTTCTAGACGGACTTTCAAAAAAGACTACAAAGGGTAAAAAAACTCAAATCAAACAAGAGTATAGTCAATATCTAATGATGGAGATTGTAAATCGTGCAGTTACAACTATCTTTGAAAAAAAACATTGATTACAAGATTTCTATAGTCATTGTACCCTTGGTTTTTGGATTTTGAAGTAGGTGTATCATGTCTCTAGGGAGATCACTAGATGCCTTGTCGCAATTGATAGCGATAGTACGGGAACACGTAAATGCGCTTTTTCGAAGTACTATATCACTAACATGTTTTAACGTAAGTTTTTCAGAACCATATCCATGAATTTTGAAAGTAAATTTACCTGTTTTAAGAGTGAATTTAATTTTTGAGTTTGGGTTTTGAATTTGCATCTTCATTCTTTCAGGTAAATCTATACATGAAATATTAGAATTTACACCTACTATACAATCTCCTTGTGGCGTTAATTTAGCATCCTTTGTAATTTCTAGTGTTTTCTCATGAAGTGATAGAATCTGGTCATGACCGGTAAATGGAATTATTAATTTCATATTTTCATGAAAAATTTGAGACATAAATATTCGATTTACGTTATTTTATTATGGATTCTAAGGCTGAAACCCTGTTAAATGGAAAAAACCTGGTTTTTTTGGCTACAACTATGGCTGATGGTTCTCCACAAGTTACTCCTGTATGGGGTGATTTTGAGGATTCACATATACGAATCAATACTGCAGAAGGTCGACTAAAACACAAAAACATCCTTCGTGATCCTAGAGTGGCGATATCTGTCGTTGATTCAAAAAACCCCCTTGATATGACGTCGATTAGGGGTAAAGTAGTTGAAATTATCCCTGATTATGATTACAAGCATGCAGATTCTCTTACAAAACAGTACATGGGTAAGGAGACTTATCCCTTCAAACGTCCTAATGAAAAAAGAATAATTCTAAAAATCGAACCTGAAAAAATATTTGTACTTCCTCATTTGCCTATGAATACCGACTAGCAAAAATCAATATTTCTAAACTCGAATTTAGAAATATTTATTATCTAACGGTGTAGGTTTTGATATCATTTAAACCAAGTTTTATCATGCAGTATGTATGCAACCAGATGGAAACAGATATGGTGTATTTTCAAATTCAAAACCAGTAAGTATTCCAAAGTTTTGGTATCCTTTGGCCGCTGGAATTATTGGTGTTTGGATATTTTTTCATGTTTTCTGACGTAATTTAGGGGGTAACATATTAACGCCTAGATCAATGTACATGTCAATAAATCACAATGTTCTCGTATGTAATGAGGCTGTTTTGACTTTTGGTTATCATATTTACGAATAAATGCTCAACCCCCCCTGGTTTTTGTAATTTTTGAAAAAACCACTCATTCGTAAAAAACGGCCTATGTATTGGGGGTTTAGCATTTACTAGTAGATCTAAAAATTAATACTAAAATGACTTGATCAAGAAACGATTTGTTTTTTCACTCATTTCAATTATCTCTTGCAATGTTTTGATAAAAAACGGCTGGTTTAGTTGCTCAGATTTGTCTAAAATAATGTAAACCCCTACCATTTTTTTCCCATTTTCATCTACAAATTTATGAACTGCTTTAATTGAATAACAAAAATCCGCTATCTTAGTTTTTATTTTTTCTTGCTCTTCTTCATTCAGTTCTAGAAATCTACGAATTAATTTATGATGAAATGATACTTTAACACCAACCACTATAATATTTTCCTGCTCTTTTGGCTCAAACACTTCAATGTTATTACCAAGACCATCACCATTTTTGATTAATATTTTGAATGACGTATCATCCGTGTCAGATAACTTGAAAGAATAATTTTCATGTGTTAGCCATCTTTCAACACTATCTCTTAGTCTAGACATAATGCAAACAAATCTTCCACAGTATAAGATGTTTAGTGTGTTTACCATGTTTAGATTACTAATGTTTCTAAACTCGAGTTTAGAAACATTTATGCATTTACGTTGAAACCTTGCTCTAAACCTATTCCTGCTGAAGCTAATATAATATTGGCAACGATATTAATTGCTGTAAGAATTAGTCCCAGGTACAAACATTTTTTTGCTTTTTGAGGAGCATCACGTCTCAATGCAAAGTATCCAATAATGCCTCCGATCATTCCAAATAATACTGGTACAATATACCACCAATTACTTCTCTTTCTTTCTGGATACATAACAAAATAATGAAATCTAATCTCTAATTACTTTTTGCAAGTTTTTTCCTAGTTTGATTAATCTCAATCTCTACTGTTTCTAACGGCTCATCTACAATATTTCGTTTGATTGAAAACATTTTTGGTTTTTCAAAATCTTCAGTACAATCAGGGCACGCATAAACCAAAACTCTATGCTCATTTGGTGCCTTTGGGTTTGACAATCGTGGATAATATACTAATCTTGCACCACAATCAACACAATATCTGTTGGCCCTTCTAGTTCTAGCCAATGTAACACTCCTGCATATTGTATATTATAGATCTAATATTAGATCGCAATGGTCTAACGATCTAAACTAAATACACGCAAAAGTTCATCTTTTTTTATTTTGAAGAATAGAAAAGCGCCGCCCATCAGACTTGAACTGATGACCAATCGATTAACAGTCGAACGCTCTACCACGCTGAGCTAGGGCGGCACTAGATTTTTCCTAGTAAATTACGATTTAATTCTTCCGAAATTAGTTATTATTGAATTTTGAAAAGAAGTTAATGATTTCATTAGTATGAGATTCTACAACATCAACAATTTCCATATGTTCGTCTGGAGTGGGCTCTCTTTTATGATAGACTTGAAATGCACTTAATGCAGAACCTACCATCTCTCCTACAAAGAATCCACATAAAAAATCACCTGTATTTTCACATTTCCAGACGTCATTTATTCTTGGTGACGCACCAGCATTTTTGTATAACTCTAATGTTTCAATTACAAGTTTTTCAGTTTGTTTTTTGAATTCAGAATCTAATGTCAATTAAATCAATATTTCACAAATAATTATTTTTCAATACCTTTTTTCTTTTCAAATTTGTAAATTCCATCTAAAAATACACGATGATCTTTATTTTTCACTCTAGATCCATTCTCAATTTCGGCTGCTGTTTCTGAAACATCTGTGAGTACATGACCTGTGATAATAACATCGTCACCTTTTGGCACAACTTTAGTTTGACCCCAAATTTTAGTAACTCTTGCTGCTCGTTCACCTTGAAAGTTTTCAATTAATACCTTCTTTCCATCTACTTTGACATTTATTGGAAAATGTGAGAAAACAATCTTCATTTTTATGGTATATCCTTCAATTACACCTTCAAGTATGTTTTTAATTATTGAGCGTGCAGTGTTCATTATTGCATAATTAGCTTTTCTTGTACCTTGTGCTTTTAATGAAACTATGTTATCATTAACCTGTATATCTACAGGGATTTTTTTGAAATTTTTATATGTTTTTCCAAGTGGTCCTTCAACATTTAACATGTTTGATTTAAAAGACACCGTAACATTTTCTGGAATTTTAACTTCAGTTGAAAATTTTTCTAATTGTTTAGTAGACATATCCTATCAAAAATCCTCCCAGACCTTTATTTGCTGCTTCATGATGTGACATTACACCTTGATTAGTTGTAACCAATAGCATTCCTCTACTATATGATGGAAGATACTGTTGTTCCCAACCTGAATATTCATTTTTCTTTACTTTAAATCGTGGTGTAATAGATCCACATTTTGATATTTTTGCAAGTAATTCAATTTTAAACTTACCACCACGTTTGTCATCAATATGTTCAAAATCTTTAATGTATCCATCTTTTTTGAGTGTATTTAATACGTCAACAGCTAACTTTGATGTTGGAAGAATAACACATTCTGACTTTCTTCTAGATTCAGTATTGTCTATTGTGACAAATAAATTTGCTAAAACATTAGTTGCTGGCAATCATATCACCTTAATTTTTTAAATCCCAACGAATTTGCAACTTCTCTAAAACATTGTCTACATAAGTACAAGTCGTACTTTTGAATACATGAAGTGTAACAGCCACAAATTTTACACCAGCGTGAACCTCTCCCAAACTTCTTTTCAGTCCTTTCGGTATAACCAGTGCCACGATTACCATATGATCTATCTTTTGCCATTAAGAAACAACAACCCCAAATTCTTTAACTAGATATTCTTTTGCTTCTGCAGGTGTAATTTTATGTGATTTTCCTACACTTGCCTTATGTTTACTTCGTATTCTAATATTATATCCAGGACGTACTAATCTAGCGGCGACATCTAATCCTAAAATTCCAATTTTTGGATCATACTTAATTCCTGGAATATCAATATGCTCTAAAATACCGAATGAAATATTTCCCATTTTATCAATAGAACGTGATTTAACACTGTTTCCTTTAGCCTCAAATAATTTTTTCAGTAAACTCTTGGCATCACTTCCTCTTACTGTAACGGCTGCACCTATAGGCTCTCCTTTTCGTACTCCCCAGTCTCTATATGCTTTTTTTGCAGAACGACCACATGATTTTTTATTTGAGATTTGATCTAGTGCTTTTTTTGCAGTTTCTATGGCATCACCTGATTTACCAACGCCCATATTGAGTACTACTTTATCTAATTTTATTTCCTTCATTATGTTTTGAGTTTCTTGAGCCATCAAATCACCTTATTTGTATCACCGGTTTGTCTTTTCCTATAGGCATAATCAGGTTTACTGGAATTTCGATTTGTCGATCTTCAAATGTGAGAATAACTCGTTTAGGCAGAACGAACGTACCCTCTTTAATTTCATCTACAACGCCAATTTTTCCTGCATTACCTCCTCTTGTAATCAATACTTGTATCCCTTTTTCTAATTTAACTATATCAATAATTTTTTGCTCTGGTACTTGTAGGACACATGTATCCCATAGACTAATGTCTGTTTCATCAATTAATGAACGACCATCATGAAATCCAATCTGCGTCTTACCATTTTTAATAATGGTTTTTGATTTTACCTGAACCAGTTTTTTTGTTTTTTCATCATCATTAATTATAATTGGCTGTAATAATGTACCATTTTTTGGTACTAATCTATATACTTCTTTTATGCCATCAAGCTCTATAACATCCATTAATCCTATTCCGTGATGTAATGACTTGCGTTTTACACCATCAACTGTAACTTTTCCATTATATATTGCAAATTTTGCTTCTCTCAACGTGTTTACAGTTTTTAGCATATCACGAAGAAAAACGGCTGATGGAATAGACGAATTTTTTTTATGTGCACCAGGATTTACAGTTACAACAAATCGTTTGTTCTTTCTTGTAATTCCCCAAAACAGTGGAGCCATTTGCCGTTTTAATTTTTTACTACCTGCTATCTTCACCAATTATTTTTTCATCTCTTTTTTTTGTTTTGTTGTTTTATCTGTTGACGCTGAAGTTTTTTCTTCTTTTACTTCTAATTCTTTTTGTGTGTCTTTTTTTACCGCTTCGGGTCGTGCAGTTCTTGCATTCTTACCTTCTAATTTATTAATTCGCCATTTATCATCAGTGTTTAAACCAGTAATCTCAATGTTACTTGTATGAATAAACACATCATACTTTTCACCTTTTAATTTCTCTTTTTTAACTCCTTCAATAGTTAATCCACCATTAGAGGCAGAAACTTTAGTTACTTTCCCATCAACACCGTTGAATTCTCCACGGATGACCTTAACAGAGTCACCCTCTACAATTCTAACACTTCTTTTACCATATTTTTTTCTCAGATTTTTTGAAAGCATACCTGATAATTGTGAGCTGGTTGTTTGCATTGTTGCATAGTAAATCTGCTTATTTCGCATCTTAGTTGGTTTCATTTTATACCACCATTGATGCCAAGTTTGCAACTCTTGGCCATTTTTCAGTTGCTTCTGATGCGACGGGTCCTTTTATGTCAGTTCCTTTTACTTCTCCCTCTGGAGTGATTAATACACCCGCATTATCTTCAAACTGAACTCTTACACCATTAATTCTGTTTATTGCATATTTTTGTCTGATTATAACTGCACCAAAAATTTGTTTTTTCAATTCAGCTGGACCTTTTTTAACGACAACATTACAAAAGTCACCAACTGCAGCAGCTGGTAATCTGGAAACTCTAGTTTTATGTTGATGTACATTAACAATTTCTAAAATTTTTGCACCAGTATTATCTGCACATACTATCCGTGCACCAACTGGAATTGATCTGGTTACATATAATCTAAAATCGACTACATTTTTTCCTCCTTTACTTCGTGCTCCACCCATTACTCTTTAACCTCCACTACTACAAATGATACAGATTTTGCCAATGGTCTACATTCTGCTGCAATTACCATATCACCATCTTTAACTTCTAAATTACTTGGCACGTGTGCATGTATACTATTTTTACTTCTTCCATATCGCTTGAATTTACTAAAATATACAGGTGATTCTTTTTGTATGACTACAGTATCTTTTGCTTTGGTCTTTACAATTTTTCCTTCAAACAATTTTCCACGTATTGATAGTGTTCCATTAAATGGATTTTTTTTATCATTTTTATCAGGTTCGTTTTTTGGTGATTTGACTTTAAGACCAATATTTCTATTCATGATAAAACCTCCAATCTCTCGTGTGGTCGTTTTAATAACAATGATCCACTAATTGTTAACACCTCATTATTTTTTGTTATTTTAAATTCACATGTATTTTTTGGTATTAGTTTTTCACCAAATTTAGTGTTAAGCGTTAAGACATTCTTACTTTCATTGATGATTTTTCCTGTAATTCCTACTAATTCTTTATTTGTTGAGTCAACAATCGTACAAGTTAATCCAATGATTTCTAGTATTGGCATATTCATTTCTTTTTCATCTCATTTAATCTAGTAAGTAATCTTGCAAGATCTCTTTTTATTCGTTTAATTTTTCCTGATTCTTTTCGTAATGTTCCTTTAGCATTTTCAACCTGTAGTTTTGATAGTTCAGTTCGCATTTGTTCTATACGATCTTTAAGATCACCCTCATTTAATTCACGAACTGATTTCATTTTTAACCTACTCATTATTTCAACATCTCCTCATCTTCTTCCATACTATTGATTTCTTTGATTTTTGTCTCTTCTTTTTCTATTAATTCAGATTCAGTTTTTATCTCTTGGGTTTTCACATCTTCAGTTTTTGTCTCTTTAGTATTTTTTGCAGACACTTCCTGAGTTTTTGTCTCTTCTTCTTTCTGTTCTTTGATTTTCTTTTTAAGTTCAAATTCAGGAATATATTTTTCTTTTCTAGCAATTCGTATTCTAATTCCAATTAATCCCATGGCAGTTTCCACATGAACAATATCTTCATCAACAATTACATCTGCATGATGTCCAGCTCGTGGTAAAACCCCTGCCACATGTTTCTCAAATGCTGATCTATCACCACGTAATTTTCCAGATATTGTTATCTGTGTACCCATAGCACCATTTTCCATAATCTGTTGCATTGTCCACATTGTTGCACGTCTAAATGCAGTTCCTCTTTCAAGATGTGATGCCATTCTATTACACATTACTTGTGGTGAGAGTTCTGGTTTTTTTATTTCTTCAACAGATAGTTGAGGATTCTTTAATCCAAATTCATTTTCTAGTTTTTCTGTGAGTTCTCTAATACCGGTTCCTTTTCTTCCAATCACTATTCCTGGACGTGTAACATATAATACCACTCTTGTACCTGTTGGCGTTTTAGACACCTCAACTTTTGAAAATCCAGATTCTTTGATTTTTACTCTTAAGTAGTTGTTAAGTAACATCATATTGTAATTATCTTTGATTACATTTTTTACTGCCGACATGATTATACCTCTTGAGCCACTATTTCTAAATGTGTCATAACATTATTGTTGGCTGTTGCACGGCCTTGGGCTCTTGGCATAATTCTTTCAATGATGACACCCTTTTGCGCAGTAGCATTGATAATTCTTAACCTATCTAAATCCATTCCTTTGTACTCTGCATTTGACTCTAGATTATCTAATAGTTTTAAAACTTCTGTAACTGCTTTTTCAGGATATCTTCCAGACATCACACCAGGATCTGTTCTATGACCAACTTGATTTTTGAATCTTCTGAATGGAATACTTCGTTTATGTATAATTACACTTTGAAGGTAGTCTCTTGCCTTTTCAATTGTTAGACCTTTTATGGCAACTGCTATTTCCCGTGTATGTTTATGAGATATTTTTTTCTCTCTCATTGATGCTCTAACATGTCGTGTCGAATCATAGTTTTGAAATGCGTATCCGAATTTTCCCATTTTAATCACTTTAGTGGTACATACAAGCTAGATCTTGACGCACCTACACCTGGGGCACCGTGACTAACTCTCCTATTTGTAATTACATATTCGCCTATATAATGACCAATCATTTCATCAGAAATTGTAATCGGTGTAAACTCTTTACCAGAATAAACATTAATTGTTACCCCATTCATGTATGGCAAAATTATGAGATCTCTTTGATGTGTTTTTATTGGATTTTTAAGTTCTCCTTTCTTTGCAAGTTTGATTTCTGCAATCAGTTTCTTTTTGTTATCTGACAGTCCTCGTTTTAATGAACGTCTTTGTCTAGAATTAAGTAAACCAAATAATTCATCATTTGATATTTTTTGTAGTTCTTCTGTCGATTTTCCTTTATAATTAAATATCTTTACCATTTTTTACCACCGTTTGTATTAATCATGAATTTTTGTGTCAATTTATAGCATTCCTATTTTTGTAGCCAGATCTCTAGCTTTATCTGTGGATTCAAATTTGACGAATGCTTTTTTACCATAAATTGTTCGGGATGTTTTTACATCGATAGTATTCTCATGGTAAAGTATCTTCACAGCTTCTTGTATCATTGGTTTTGATGCCTCTTTTTTTACTAAGAAACATATTTTCTGCTCATTTTCTACCATCGCAAATGTTTTTTCTGTAATATACGGTCGAATAATAATAGATGTTGCGTCTTCTAAATTCATTGTAATACCGCCATCAACTCTAAGTGAGTTGATTTTATTTGAGAAATCTCATTAATCGCTTTTTTGGAAAAAATTGTTAATCTGATTAATGTACCTCCAGGTGCTAAATCCAATACACTGAGATTTTTTGCTGAACATGTATCAATACCTGGTATGCTGGAACATGCATTTGAAATTTTTTCATTGTTTGATACAACAAAAAGAGCACTTTTACCAATTTTTGATGTACGTCCTCGTAATGCAACTTTACCAGTTCTTTTTTTTCTGCCAGCAAGTCTTTTTACATCTTGGCTTAGATTAAGACTGTCTAACACATTAGTCATTTTACTAGTATTTGAAATATCTTCAACATCATCAGTTATTATTATTGGAAAAGAAGTAATTCCTTCTACTTTATGACCACGTTTTTCAATTAATTCTTTTGATGTGGTTGCAGCGATTGCTGAGCAGAGTGCAAGTTTATTTTCTTTTTTATTAATTTTTTTATAAATTACTTTATTTACATATGGACGATGAGCTTGTCTACCACCTCTCGTACCAGCAACTTCTCCAGCCTGCCCTTGTCTACCACCGCCACCACCTTTCATTCTAGCAATTCGAGAAATGCCTCTACCAGTTGGCGGATCATTAGAATCAGCAACTACATCTTGTCCTGCAGTTGGATGTGTTGCATGTTTTTGAAATCCATGTGACTCTAAATTGATATACGCTTTGTGAATTACACCAGCATTGAGTTTTGTATCAAATATACCTGGCAAATCAATCTCTTCAGATTTTTTACCATCAAGATTCAACACATCTACCTTCATTAAATCACAACCTCCAACACATTTGGTTTAATAATTTTTTTTGGTTCTTTTCTGATTTGCTTTCTTAATTTAATTAGTCGTCTATATGTTCCTGGCACTGAACCTTTTACAATAATAAAGTCTCCATTGACATTTCCAAAATGTTTGAATCCACCATCAGGATTTATTATGAATTCTTCTTTACCAGTATTACTCATTACCATTATTCTTTTATTATATTCAATTCTTTGATGGAATCCTGTTTGACCAGCTCTAGGAACTGTGTACATTACATTCTGTGGCGATATAGGACCCAACGAGCCAATCTCCCTAACACTTTTTCTTGATTTATGTTGTTTCCTTTTTGCACCCCATCTGTAAATAACACCTTGCCAACCTTTTCCTTTTGTTATAGCTGCAGTGTCAACATATGTTCCATTTTCAAAAACTTGGTCAATCTTCACTTCTTTTCCAAGCAAATCTTTTACAAACGAAAATTGTTTTTCTATATCTCCGCCTTTTACCCCAACCTCAAAAATGTACGGTGTTTTTTGTTCTAATCCTACCAATCTTGGTGTAACTGCAACTACTGCATATAGCTCTTTTACCTTACCAAGTAATTTTTCAGCTTCTTCTAAATCATCATCTTCAGGTTTAATCTTGATCATTTTTTCTATATTTTTAGGTGCATCTTTTGTAAACACATCAAATCTTGCATGTTTACCGTTCACATCTTTAACATATCCTCTAATACCTATAACAACTAGTGGCGGTGTGACAATTACAGTTCCTAATGTTACAACTTGTTTTCCATAATTTGGCACGTGTTCACGGTCATCAACACTTACTAACTGAACACATCCAGCCTTAAATCCAGCATGTGCTAATAATCGTGGTTCAGTAGAATCTATTTCTGGCCAATCTCGAATTCGGGCTTCCATACTTTTAGCACGACCTCTAGGTGAGTATGCCATACTTCCCCTTCTCGGCTGACTATGTTTTCTGTGACCCATTGATAATCGAAAAAAGTCGTTAACCGTCTTATATACTAAATGAAATTTCTAGAAAAATTATTGATTTTTTAGAAAAAACATCTAGAAAATTGATAATTCTTTTATCATTGTAAAAATTGTAACTGATCCAATAGCAATTCCAGCTATTCCTAACAAAATTGCTAAAATCAGAAAATTTTTTCGATTTGCCATAATAATTATGAATTTATTTTTAATTTATTTGTTAGATCCAACTACTGCATTAAGAATTGCGAGTGACCCTATTATCGCTTCCTCAACCCTCACAGTTTCAGTACCTTGATTTGGAAAGAAGTTAATAGTTTTAGCGTTTTGGATAGTGCTGATTTTATTCCCTAACATATCATGTATTCCTTTATCAGTTGATCCAAAAACAACCAAAATTGATTTTTCAGATTTTTTTAATTCACCAATATGTGTTTGACTAAGATTCTTTGCTTTTCTACTTGTTAGTATTTTAATTCCGTCCCAGTTAGATAGTACAGAAAGTAGATTACTTGATTGTCTTACATTATAACTCCAGTAATCAGACATTTCATTTTTAGTAATTTCCTTAACTGATAAATCTGGAAATGTGTTTTTTATTTGTACTATAATTCTTTTACCAATGTCATGTTTACTATAATAATTAATCATTTGATTTACACCAATATCTACACCTTTCTGACCCTTTATTCTTACAATCACACCTTCTCTAACGTCATTTTTTTTCAGTTCTTTAGGATCTGACGTTCCAATTTGATTAGGTATTTTTAATGGTGGTAAAGCACCGACAAATTTTAAAAGACTTGTTTTACCAAACACATCTCTACGAAAATACTGTGGTGTCTCTAAATATTTTAAAATTGTTACAAATAACTTAGAATCATTCTCATGACCTTTTCCATCACGATAAATTATGATTTCATCTACCCTAAAAATCCCACATGATCTTGCAATTGATGCAATTTTTCTAGTTTTATTTTCTAGGGTCTTCTCGTCTGTTAATGAGGAGTCTGGTATTGCAATGGATAGTTTCATATCATGTTTTGTAAATACTAGATTAAAAATTTATTTTTGTTCTGATGGATATTTTATTTTTGCCTGGTCAGAAAACTCTTTTATTTTTTCATCATTAATGAATTCAAATTCGTTTGAATCAGATTTGATTTGTGACATTTTGATATGTTCAATCTCATTACTATCTCCATTTGAATTTTGAATTGTTGATATTGCTAACATCATTGCGTCATCAAACGTCATGTTTACATCATAATTTTTTTCAAGGAATTCATTTGCAACATCAGCATTTCCGCCAATGGCAATTGCATTGTATAAAATATACGCCCCACTAGGATCAGTTAGATACAGTACACTACCATTAGAGTCAATACCGCCAATTATTAATGAAACACCTATTGGTCTAGCACCTCCATATTGTGTATACTGTTGACATTGATCTGCTAAATGTTTGGCAACAGTTTCAACTTCTACAGGTTCATCATATACCAACTTGTTACTTTGAGAAAAGAATCGTGCATTATCAATTTGTACACGTGCATCAGGAATATATCCTGCGGCAGCTGCACCTATATGATAATCTATTTGAAAAAGTTTTTGTGGTACTTTCGAAATTTGTAATTTTTTTGTTTTCTCGTCTACTGCTATCACAACACCATCTTTAGTTCTTATACCTACAGCTAAAGCACCCCTTCTTACAGTTTCAATTGCATATTCCACTTGAAAGAGTCTTCCATCTGGTGAAAAAACAGTAATTGCTCTATCATAACCTTGTTGTGATTGCATCAATATTATTCAAATTCGTTCGAATGGTTAATTTAACATTTGTGATACCGTATTTTATGGGTTATAAAGAAAAAATTGTGATTATTCCGCTTGCATTATGCGCTATAGTAATTTTTGGATTTGGGATCTATAACACTGCCTGTAATCATTCTTTTTTCAGTTTCATTGGTTGCTAAAAATTATGTCTTTGTTGAATGAAATTTAGCACTCTTATCTTATTTTAGTATAATCTAAAAAATTAGTGCCAGTCAAAATTACTATTTCTGATCAAGAATCATTATCTGACGAAGATATAAAATCAATTGAATCATCATTTAACGAAATTCCATTAAAAGAGATTTTAATTGGATTAAAATTTGCAAAAAATAGGTGGCGTGCAAAAGATGCTGGTACACTAAAAGTTGGGAGAAAAAGTATAATTCAAAAAGAAATTCACTCCATAACACCTGAACAAGCCACTTGGCGACTAAAAAATTGGAAACTTATGATTGCTAATTATAGAAGAAGGGGTTACAGTTATCCTACAATCTCCAGAATTAAAAAACTATTATTAGAAATATCTAACAATAACTAAATTTTTTCTCGTTCTTGAAGAATACTTTCTACTGTTGTTGTTGAAGGTGGCTCTGGCATGGTTTGTCTTGTTTGACCTTCTACAATTAATTCTGCTTCTTTAAGTATTGACATTGCATCAGAGTTATTTGTTTCAATCTGCCCCAACGTTCCATCATGTGTTATTGATGATCCTGTAACTATATCACCAAGCATAGTTGAAAGATCTTGCATTGATTCTGAAACAGTAGGCATCATTCCACCTAACGATGAACTTAATCCTTTGATAAGTGACATACATGGACTTAATGTAACTACAACATCACCAAGTTCTGATACCGTATTTAATCTAATTTGAATTTGCTCCATTGATAGTTTTGTATTTCTAATCATTTTTTGGTGTTTTCTTGTTTCTGCTAGTTCATTAGCATTCATCTTTGCATAAGTTTCATTGTTAGATTTCTTGGCAGAAACTATTTTATTGAATATCATATTATTTCTTTGCTGTAATTTTGTATCAATTTCTGCTAATTTGGTAATTTGTAACTGAAGTTTTTTTTGTGCAATATCTAATCGATTTTTTAATGGTGCATCTGGCTTAACTCTACCCATAAACGCCTGTGATAGTTTTTCATTATTTTTTAAAGCATGCCATTTATCTGAAAATGAACCCATAGAAACTAATCATAATTTAGCATTTTATATCGGAACTAAAAAAAAATAATCCAATTGGATCAAATTTTATTACGTAGAGACAAGTTCTAGTCATAGATTAACCAAATGTAAATGTAAAAATTTCAAATTTTGGATTATTTACTTTGATAGTCAATTCATGTGTTTCTGTAACACTGGAATTTACAATATTGTATAACCGTGGCTCAGTGACTATGACCTTACTATCTGGACTTAAATCTCTACCAATCATATCTTTTGGCACAACTTCACCATCTATGAAAATTTCTAATTCTGCCATATTTGAGGCAACTATGTTAACTTGCTTAGCATTGTATTGAAGTACGATTAAACCATTTTCTGATACAAGTTTCATACTATCTTTTGAGTTATTCCATTTTCCATCTAAATAGAAATAATTCTGCCTTTTTTCCGACGGAATATTATATTCAACTATCATTTCTGGATGAAAACCTTGTTCATTTCCTAGTTGATTTCTACCACTTGCAAACTTGTAGCCAAAATAAAGTTCCGGAGTTCTAAATGTAGAATGTTCAAATTCATTTAGTGTTGTTAGATCAAAAGTATTTGTTTTAATATTAAGTGACTCTGAACGCTCTTGTAATAACTGCTGAATAACTTTTTCAGTTTCTTTGTATGCTCCCTCACCAATATGATCATATCGTATGTAACCATCATGATCAGCTATGTACTTTCTTGGCCAGTATTGATTTTGAAATGCACTCCAAATTTCTTTTTCGTTATCTAAAACTACTGGATAATTAATATCAAATTTTTGTACAGCTGCCATTACATTATCTTTATTCTTTTCAAATTCAAATTCTGGAGTGTGTATTCCAACGATCATTAATCCTTCGTTTCTATATTTTTCATCCCATGCCGTAATGTATGGAAGAGTTCTAATGCAATTAATGCAACTATATGTCCAAATATCATATAAGACAATCTTTCCTTCTAAAGTTTTAGCAAGTTCATTAGGTGATATGTTAATGTATTCAGTTGCATCTAGTATACTTGGAACTTTTTGTAGTTTAGATTTATCATCAATCTCAATGTTGTAAGTTGTATTACGTTTCACATCAAATTCATTGTAAAAAACTGACATTGCACCTATACCAATAATAATAAGCATTCCACAAATTATTGCAGTTTTTATTTCAGTTTTCATTTTATACATCAATTATTAGATTGTTTAGGAGTGGAAAACTTGCTATTATTGCTAATTGGTTAAAGAATACCAAAATACCTAGAATTATAATTAATGAGCCTAAAATCACCGTATAGTATTTCAAATGTTTACTGATTTTTTTAACAAAACCAGTGGCTTGTGTAATAAATATGCCCATAATTATGAATGGAATGCCAATCCCAACAGAATATGATAATAGAAGATTAAATGCGTCTCCTGGTGTAGTTACAGCAAGCGTGAGTATTGAGCCTAAAATTGGACCTACACACGGTGTCCAACCTGCTGCAAATGCAAGACCAAAAATAAATGATAGTGGAAAACTTGCACCCATTCGTGAAGGAAATATTTTTTTTTCAAAATTTAGTTTTTGAATTTTGGAACTAGCTATCATAAAAAGACCAAAAGAAATTATGATTAAACCACCAATATAATTAAAACTAGAAATCAATTCATTTGCAGATGATGTGAATAATGAATTTATTGTTACACCCAATACTGAGAAAACCACTGAAAATCCTAGAACAAAGAATATTGTGTTTAGAATTACATTTGTTTTATTTATAGAAATTGTTTGTGATTCTGCTGATTTTGTTAAATCAGAAATTGTTATTCCAGAGATATATGCCAGAAATGCTGGAATGATAGGGAGTATACATGGTGCAAAAAATGAACTAACACCTGCAATCATTGCAAGAAAAATATTAATCTCTGCCATACATTAGATTAGTTTCTCAATTAATAATATTATTTTCATTCAATTACTTTTTAACTGGTTATATTTTGTTTATTTTATGAATATTCGGTTTATAGCAGTTGGAATCGCATTAGGAATAGTAGTTACAGTTGCTTTCTTTATGGGCTCACCAATGTTTGGTGGCTATGACATGATGAGATAATCAGTTTAGATTAAATTTTCTTTTCGCTTTTTCTAAAATCTGTATAGATAATTCTATCTCTTTTTCTGACAACCAATCTGAAATAGAAATTCTAATCCGTGCTTGATTTTTCTTAACTGTTGGATAACGAATAGCTTGCACAAATACTCCTTTACTCATTAAAAACCTTGAAAATTCTACCGCACTCTTTTCATTTCCAATTACAATTGGAATTATTTGACTAGTTGATGTAGTTGAAAACCCTATTTCATTTAATCCATGATGAAATTGATTGATTTTTTTCCATAATCTCTTTCTATATGATTCTCTGTTTGAATTGAATCTTTGTAAGGAATACTGATTGATAGATGAAGGTAGTGCAGATGTGTAGATGAAAGTTTTTGATGTGTTTATGCACAGATCAATCAAATCTTTTCTCCCTGAGGCATATCCACCAAAACTTCCCAACCCTTTGCTTAAACTACTAATGTACACATCAATTCTTTTTTGTACATTAAAAAAATCTCCAGTTCCTTTTCCATCTTTCCCTAAAACAAAATCCCCATGAGCATCATCTAGTATGGTGATTAATCCTTTCTTTTCCGCAATCTCAGTTATTTCATTGAGCTTAGACCAGTCACCATCCATACTGAATATTCCTTCAGTTACAAGAAATTTTCTACCTTTTACTTTCTGAACTTTTTTTTCAAGATCATACATGTCATTATGTTTGAAAATTTTGATTTTTGAGCCAGATAGTTTGCATGCTTCAACAATACTTGCATGGTTTAATTCATCACTGAAAACTGTATCCTGTTTTCCTGCTAGCGCAGAAATAACCCCCAAATTTGCCATGTATCCTGTTGGATAGATTATTGTTTTTTCTTGTGATTTATGCTTAGATAGTTTTTTTTCAAGAGTTTTGAAACTTTGGTCATTTCCAGAAACAAGTCTTGAACTTGATTGAAACTGTGAGTATTTTATTTTACTTGATTTGATTCCAAGATAGTCATTAGACGAAAAATTAAGTAATTTTTTTTTATTAATTTTGATGTATTGTTTTTCAATTCTACTATCTAGAAGTGTTCTTAGGAGATTCTTTTTCTTAATTTCACTTAATTTTCTTTCAAGTGTGCCAAATTTAGGCTTCAAGATCAATCTCTTCTATCATTTTGACATCTTTTTGCATAGAATTTCCATCAAGTGTTAGATAGCCTGCACTAATAATCCCATTTGCTCCGCTAAGTAACAATTCTTTTCCATCATCTTTTAGATTGACTTCCCTTCCTCCTGATATTTTGATAATACTTTTTGGAAGTAAAAATCGTAAAATTGCAAAAACTCGTAATATTTCTTCTAAACTAAGAGGAGTTTGTAATTCTAATGGTGTTCCTGGAAATGGAACAAGTAAATTCACAGTAACCTCTTCTGGACGAAGCCTTCCAATTGCTTGTACCAACTCTTCTCTTTGGTTTCGAGTTTCTCCCATTCCAATAATTCCACCTGTACATAACTCCAATCCGGCTTCTCTCGCTATATTCAATGTGTCTACCCTATCTTGATATGTGTGAGTCGTACAAATTTCGGGAAATTTTGATTCTGACGTCTCTAAATTATGATTATATCTAATGACACCTAGGTCTTTTAGTTTTTTTGCTTGCTGTATAGTTAAAAATCCCAAACTACACTCTATCGATATTCCAACCTTCTCATTAACCTCTTCAATAATATGACAAACTTGCTTGAATTCATTTTCAGATGGTTCTCTCCATGCAGCGACCAAACAATAAGAATGTGCTCCAGCATTTTTTGCATCAGTGGCTTGTTTAACTACCTCTTCTGGAGACATTAATTGGTATTTGTCAATACCCGTATCAAAAAATGCAGATTGACTACAAAATGTACAGTCTTCACTACAATAATTTTTTTTGATGTTGGCTAATTGCTCTACGTCAATTTTTGAGCCCTGAAATACACGTGTAATTTCATTTGCAGCGTTTGATAAATCTCTCAAAAATTTGTCATCTATATTGAATAATTTGTTAACTATCTCATCGGTAAGAGATCTTTTGTCAAAAACCATATCTTTACAATTAATGATTAATTGTTTTGTGTCATTCATAATCACAACTAAAAAATTTACTAAATAAGCGTTAACCTGTATAAAATCTATGGTTAACCATTAATTACTCGTAAAAATTAAGGGTTTTATGAAAAATTCTAACTCTGTATGGCATCCTAACACACAGATGTCTGAATGGAGTGAATTTCCTGAAATTGTTTCTGCTAAAGGAATGTGGCTTTATGATTCAAAAGGTGGAAAAATGCTTGATGGTGTTGCAAGCATGTGGTGTAATGTTTGGGGCCATTCAAAACCTGAACTGATTTCAGAAATCATTAAACAGACTAAAACTCTTCAACATTGCTCTTTGTTCAATCTAACTCATAGTCCTGCAGAACAACTATCCAAAAAACTGTTAAACCTAAACCCAAAAATGCATTCAATCTTTTTCTCAGATAACGGTTCTACTGCAATGGAAATATCAATCAAACTTGCTTTACAATATTGGCGAAACATTGGTGAAAATAAGAAAACAAACATCGCATCATTAGAAAATGGATATCATGGGGACACTTTTGGCGCAATGTCTGTAGGCTATGTGCCTGAGTTTTTTTCAAAATTTCGTTCAAAATTGTTTTCGACAATTCAATTTCCTGTACCAAGATCATTTCGAATTCCTGAAAAGATGTCTTCAAAAGAATACGAAGATCAGTGCGTCGTTAAAATTGAAAAACGGTTAGAGAAGGATAACTCCATCGCTGCATTTGTGATGGAAAGTGGGGCACAGATGGCGGGTGGTGTTATCATATACCCAAAGAATTTTCAGAGACGGATAGCCAAAATATGTAAAAAAAATGATGTTTTGCTAGTGCTAGATGAAATTGCAACTGGCTTTGGCCGATTGGGCTCTATGATTGAATATGAATCTCAAAACTCTATTCCAGATATAGTATCATTTGGAAAAATGATTACTGGTGGATATCAAACCTTCGCTGCTACTCTAACCACGAAAAAAATATCTAATTCTTTCCTTGGAGAATTTTCTCAAATGAAACATCTCTTTCATGGTCATACTTACACAGGAAATCCTACTGCAGCTGCGTTATCATTAAAAAATTTAGAATTGTATAAAAAATATAACCTAATTAAAAAAATCCAAAAAACATCTAAAATCTTCAAAGAAAGAACTGAAGAAATTTCTAATATTGGTTTAGTAGGTGATGTACGACATAAGGGGATGGTTATGGGAATCGAACTTGTTAGGAATAAGAAATCAAACAAACCTGTTACTTTTTCTCAATCAACCAATAAGGTGGTATTTGAAGAAGGTAGGAAAAATAACATCTATTTTCGCACACTTGGAAACATCATAATGCTTGTTCCACCTTTAGCAATCTCTCAAAAAGATTTGAATTTCTTAATTGATGGCACGATTAAAACAATCAAATCTTTATCTGGCAAACTACTATGACTTCTCTTTTTGTAACAGGTACTGATACTGATGTTGGTAAAACATGCGTTACCGCTAGTATTGTTAATTATCTTTCTAAGATGAATGTTGACGTAGGAGTAATGAAGCCTTTTGCCTCCGGTTACAAATCAACTAATAATTCTGTATCCGATGATGTTAAAATTCTAATGAAATACTCTGGAGTTGATGATCCTATTGATCTTGTAAATCCATATTTTTTCGAGATCCCTACGTCTCCATATGATGCATGTAAACAGCTTAATCTTGAAATTGATATTTCCAATGTAGTTGATTCTTACAAACAACTTACTTCTATTCATGATGTAGTAATTGTTGAAGGAATAGGTGGAATCATGACTCCTATCTCTAAAAATTATTTTGTGTCTGATTTAATCTCTGATCTACAAATGAATACCATTATTGTGACTGGTTCAAAAGTGGGTACTGTGAATCATCTAATGTTGACATACCAACATGTGAAAGAGAAGAATTTATGTCTAAATGGATTTGTAATAAACCAAAATGTATCAGATGGGTATGAATTGTTTAATCTGAAACAACAAATTATTGATTTAACTGGGCAGACTGTTTATGGAACAGTTCCATATCAGAAATCATTCAATATTGAATCATATGTTGAAAATTTTTCTAATTTTATTGATGTCTCAATCCTTGGTTTTGAAAATGTTTAGTTTGTTTATCTTCTTTGTTTTAATAAAAGTTTGAGTGTCTTTTAGAAATTTACTGAAAGATTCTTTTTTTGTCGTATATGTTGTTTGAGGAATTTGAATATCATCCTTTGAAATAATCCATATATTTGCGTCTGAATTTTGTATTTTCTTTATTTCCTGAATACTTTTTTTTATTTCATCGGCGTTAGAAGTTTTGGCAAAAAGTATCAATATTGCATTATTACTATTTTTTTTTAATTCTGCAATATTTGGAATTATCATATCCAACTCTGTATTTCTAAAAGAAATTTTTCTTTGGCTAGGAATCAGCATTTCCGTAAATAGATAGTGTGTTAGACTTTCAGCCATAATTCCATGTTTTTCATATTCGTTAATACCGTCAACATTACTGATTGCAGATTCATAGATTTTCTCAAATAATTCTGAAAACTTACCGCTTAACATTAGTTCGTGTATACGTTCTTGTCCAATATCATCTATTTTTGCATATAATGCATCTTTAATTGGAGAACTTTCACTCATTTATTCCAAAAATGTGTATCTTCTTTCCCCTGTACTTTCTTGGGATTTACTTTCAACATATTCAAGAACAAACTCCTTTTTGGAATTAAGTAATGATTGTTCTGGCAAAAGCTTGTTTTCATGTAATTGTTCATATTCACTCAAACTGAGTTTCTTTCTCTCGCCAATTTCTGTTTCTAGATTCATATCTTTCACAATTTCATGATATTCTGGCTGAATTACACCACTAAAGACCATAGCACTACTACCACTTCCATATGATGCAAATCCAAATCTTTTTTGACCAAGATCAACTCCTTTTTGGAATTCAAACTCCAAACAACTTCGAAATCCAAGATAAAGTGATGCAGTGTACAAATTGCCAATCATTTTTGATGCTATTAATGAACTAGCAACCTTATTCTCATAGACCTCTTGATATTCATCAGTTTTTGCAAAACGTTTAGTGAATTCGTGATCTTTTTGCATGAAATCTGAATCAGCTAGTATTGATTCAATTGTTCCTCGAGGATCTTTTGGTACTGGTTCATTCATTCCAATCTGTTTAATAATATTTTTCCATCTAGGTGTACTTCTCCATTCATGACGAACAAGATATGCCAGGGCTTTTTTACCCATATTACTATATGGAAGATGCATGTTGATGTAATCCATATGATCTAGCATGCTTTCACCATCTGCAAGATTAATGAGACCGCTTTTTAGTGCCTTTCTAGTATAATCAGTTAATGCATTTTTAACTTGAATGAGATATAGAAGATTAGAGTATTGACCATGTACTACTGGTGTTTCTTTACCAAATGGTCTGTAGAAATCATATTCGTTTTTTATTGACGTTGACGTAACTTTAGGATCAAATTCGAGTAATCTTGGTTTATCATTTAGAAGCATTGCAATTGCACCACCACCTTGCGTCATCTCACCACTAGAACCCATGTCATATTTTGCGATGTCTGACACAACAACAAGTGCATTTTGGTTTTCTGCCTCACCCGCTCTAATCCAATTTGAATTATCGTATAATGCGTATGAACCACTAACACAGGCAAATTTACATTCTATACCGCCACAATGTTGAAACGAACCTGAACCGTAAACCTGTTCTAACATTCCAATCACATATGAGTTCATTGCTTTTGATTCATCTAGAGCTGATTCTGTCGCAACGTATAATCTACCAACATCTTCAGGAGAAAGTTTGTTTTTTTGCATAACTTTCAAACAAGCGTTTGCAGCCAGTACTGCTGGATCTTGGTTAGCATCAACAATTGCCATTTGTGATATTCCCAATCCCCGTTCTAATTTGTCTGGGTCAAGTCCTCTGGCTTCAGCAAAATCACGTGCGTCTACGTATAATTTTGGAATGTATATTGAAATATCGTCTATTCCTGCTGCCATAGCTTTGCCTTTCCTAAACAGTATATAACGTTTCTAAGATGAATATACCTACATTACTAACTAAATTAATTTGCGATCAGGCTTGAAAATATGTGAATTTTTTATTTTTCAAGCATAGAATTGAAAACTCTTTCAAATACTTGATATGGTTGGGCACCACCAATCATTTGAACATCACCACTTTTCTTGTCAATGACAAAAAATGCGGGTGTTCCAGAAAGACCTAATGTTTGTGCATCTATTGTACTTTGTTTAATAAGATCAGAATAACGTTGTGAATTCATGCACTCTGTAAATAATTCTAAATCCAATTTAATGTCATCAGCATATTTTACAAGATTTTGTGGTCCAGCCCAACCATTATTTTCGCCTGTCCAATTATTGTATAAAACACTATGATATTCCCAATATTTTGCCTGTTCGCTTGCACAGTGTGCTCCATGAGCAGCAAAAACTGAATCATTTCCTATGATTGTATAATCTTTGAATATAATATTCACTTTTCCAGGTGTGACAAAATTTTCTAATAATGCAGGCTCTGTATTATGAAAATGTACATTACAAAAGTGGCATTGAAAGTCACCAAACTCAATCAGTGTAATCGGTGCGTTTGGATTACCAAGAATTGGTGAAGCATTATCGAAGAACGTATTCATAGAAATTTCTGTTGCTTCTGGCATAGTTTTGGTATCTATGATTTCTCTTTCAATTAGTGATTCTTCAGCATCATTTAGATTTAAAGAAAAAAATATTCCTATCACACAAATTGCAGTAATAACTACACCGATTATAACAGATGGGCCATGAATTGTATTTTTCTTTGTTTTTTTCAAATCAGTTTTTTCACTTATTACATATTTTTTACCTTCAACAGAAAATGTGAAGTTATTATTAGAATCTTCAGACAATACAGAAATCTGAATACATTATGATTTAGTTCTTTGCCTAACTATAAAAGTAGGATTCTATATGTATGATTGTTGAAAAAAGTCTTTGTCAACGGTTATGGTTCTATTGGAAGCAGAATAACTAATTTCATCAAAGATGATCCTGAAATTGAAATTTTGGGAGTTGGAAAACATTCACCTGATGCAAAAGTTCAGGAAGCAATATCTAGTGGTTTTAACGTTTATGTTCCTAAATCCAAAGAAAGTGATTTCAAAAAATTTAGCATAAGTGGGAATATAGAGACTATTCTTGATGACTGTGATCTGGTAATTGATGCTGCACCTGGTGGTTATGGATTTAAAAACAAAATTGATCTATATGAACCAAAAAATCTAATGGCAATTTATCAGGGCGGTGAATCTATAACTGGTGAAAATGCAGTTTCAGATTTGTTATTTAATTCACGCGTAAATTATTCTGATGCATTTGAAAAAAGGCATGTAATGCAAGGCAGTTGTAATGTTACTGGAATGGGTCGTATTCTTGAACCGCTTCGTACGAAATATGGTCCAAAAATCAAACGATTTGATGTTACATTGATACGACGCTCAGCAGATATTGAGCAAACAGATAAACTCGTGACTGATACGATAGAGCTTACTCAAAGTCCACATCACAGTGAAGATGTTAAATCATACTTCGGTAAAGATTCTCCACTTTTTGTTCGTGCAATAAAAGTTCCAACAAGACAAATGCATTTACACATAATGGATGTTAGATTTGATGGAAAAGCACCATCTTCTGATGAAATCCATGATTTGTTTAAGAGTGAATTTGGTGTTGCTGTTTTATGGACTGCAAAAGGAACTAAAGATGTAAGAGATTTTGCTAATACAATGAACTTCAGCTTTAAAGATACTAACATGATTCACATTCATGCAAACATGACTGTTTCAATTGATGATACAATACAAATTATGTATTCAGATGATCAAACTGGGATAGTTATACCAGAAAATCATATGTTAATGCAAGCAATGTTATTCAAAAAATCATTTGACGATTCACTTGTTCATACCGAACAATTATTCCACATGAACAATAAAAAACAGACGCTTGAAGAACATTTTTCTTTGTAAATTTAATTTATTTTTTCAATTCTAATTTTTTCTGGTTTATTTTCCGTCATTTTTTCAACAATTATCCTTAATGATTTAATTTCAATTTTATCTCCCTCTTTCGGAATATCATGTAATTGTTCATGTAATAGTCCGTTTAATTGTGAATAATCATCTCCTTGTGGAATATCAGTTTCAAAAAATTCATTAATTGTGTCTATTTCGATATCACCATCAGTAATTATGACATCTTTACCTTCACTATGAAATATGTGTCCTTCAGGATCAGTCTCGTCAATTATTTCACCAACAATTTCTTCAAGGAGATCTTCTAATGTTACACATCCTTCAACACCACCAAATTCGTCTAGAACTATCGCCATATGTGTACGTCTTCCCTGCATTTCTTTTAGTAGATCACTAACTCTTTTTTCCTGTGAAACAAATATCGGCTCTCTCATTACTTGTTCTAATGTAATCATTTTATCATCA
>Ga0315338_1000879_pt1 | contig 49504 bp, 51 predicted proteins | sample ASW8metaG_FD_204518 | JGI IMG/M metagenome (GOLD analysis project Ga0315338, IMG submission 204518) | Ammonia-oxidizing marine archaeal communities from Monterey Bay, California, United States - ASW #8 | ecosystem: Environmental > Aquatic > Marine > Coastal | place: USA: California | collected... | reverse complement strand
ATCGGGGTCTCGTCACCTCCTGAGCACCCCGCTTCCGAGCGCAACCAAGTCCAGGTGCCGGCCCACGTCGTCGAGCGTCTGAGAGCGCTCGGCTACGTGGATGAGGCCGACGAAGTAGAACGCTGAGCTGACGACGTCGTTCGCGTCGCGCCGGGGCATCGACAGCCGAGACCACGCCCGAACCATCGACATCACAAACACACAGGTCACATGCGGACAATCCAACAGCCGCGTGCAGGATGGCGCGCGCGTCGGTCGCAGTAATCAGCTGACCGGCTACGGTTTCGGTCGTCGCGCCTAAGTCAGGAACAGCGTTGCCGCACTGCGACTCCGCGTCTAGGAACTTTAAGCGTCGGTGGGGAAGTACAAAAAGCGTCCGACCATGCGCGTTATGTTAACCAGGATCGCGGGCCGCGCTTGTGGCGAGGGTTTATCGGTGCGATGCCCTGGCGGCCAGCCGCTCCGGCAAAGGCTCGTCTGGTTCGGAAGCCCTCGTATCGCTTGGCTCGTTAGTCCTCGCGCGCAGCAGGGGACACGGGTGATCGATTCTCCGCGGGATTCGAGTCGGCGATCTTCTTCGTAGCTCGGCGATCTCGGCGGCGCCCCTCGCGATCGCTGATTTCGAGAAGCTGTCCGCCGAGCCATCCGCCCACCCAGCGCGCGGCATGGTTCGAGAAATGGATGCCGTCTGGGCGCAGATTATCGATGCCGGCGAGCCGGTTGGCGAATTTGCCGTCGGGGCACACCTTCGTGAAGAGGTCGACGTAGCTGACGTGATCCGACTGGGCCGCGAGGGGCTCGACGATGGTTTCGATGAGACGTCGGGTTCGCTCGGGATCGAGCGGGCTATTGCCGCCCGGGGCGAGCATGCGGCCCATACAGAGCGGCGAAACCCAGACGACGTGTGCGCCGTCTTCCGCGAATAGCAGAGCGGCCGCGTCGTATTCCGATCTCAACCAACGATCGTAGTCGGCGTCGCCAATCGACTTCGGCGTATCCCAAGATTCGAGTTGACGGTTCACCAGATCGAAACCGGCGCTGTAGATCAGGACGACGTCGGGATGAAAGTTCGCGATTCGACGTTTGTAGGCCTTGTCCCAGTCATCGCAGATTCGATTAATGCGGGTTGGTTCGCCGATTCGTGCGCCGCGCGCGATGCCACACCCCTTTCGGGCGCTATTGTCGACGTGAGCTCGACCCGTCGATTTGGCCCAGTGCGTGAGTCCGCCCGCCAAATTGTGCCCGATCGAATCGCCCAAGACCAGAATGCGCAACGGTGGTTCATTGATCGCGGCGGGTTCTTTGTCCGAAGGAAACTCGGCCCGAGCGACTGTGTCCGCGGTGTCCGGCTCGACGCGCCATGTCGTTCGGCCGCTGGCCAGGGCCAAGGCGATCGCCACGACGAGCGCCGCGGCCGGCGGCGCGACCCACCGTCGCCAGGAAACGATTCGGCGGCCTCGGCGTATCGGCTCTTCGAGCCAGTAGTAGGAGCCGGCAGCGATGAGACAGGTCAGGCCCGTGCGAAGCGCCGTCAGCGCGAATCCATCCAAACCGGTGCTTTCGGGGCTGAGCCAGAGGAAGATCGGCCAATGGACCAAATAGATTCCGTAGGAAACGCGGCCAATCCAGCGCAAAACGCGACCCGATAACGCGACCTGAACTGGACCGTTCGGCAAGATGGCGGCCGCGATGATCGCAACGCTGGCCATGGTGTAGGCGGCGAGTCCACCGCGGTAGAGTGAGTCATGCTCTGTGGATGATGTCGCCCAAAACCACGCGCTCGCGAGGAGGCCCAAGACGCCCAGCGCCGAGATCAGCCCGTGGTATCGCGCCGGAATGGAACGCCCCGTCACAGCCAGCGCCAATACGCCGCCCGCCAAGAGTTCTGCGCAGCGTGTGTCGGTTCCGAAATAGATGCGGGCGTCGGCGACGTCCGTTCCGGTCAACCACGCCATCCAACCCCACGCGACGATCATGAAGACGACCAAAAAACCTGCGAGCGCGCGACGAGGCAGCTTTGCGGCAACGAGTCCTGTTGTCGCCAGGAGCGGATATATGACGTAATACTGCTCCTCGATGGCGAGGCTCCAGAAATGTTGTACGGGGGAGGGCGAGCCCATCAGGTCCGCGTAGCCGACATCTGTCGCAATCAGCCACCAGTTCGCGGTATAGAAGAGGGCCGCGAGCCCGTCGCCTAACAATCGTTCGTGTTGAACGGCGTCGGCAGCCAGCGCACCAAAGGCGGCGACGCCGAGGAGCGTGACAAACGCGGCGGGCATCAGGCGCCGGAAACGTCTGCCCCAGAACGCCAGTACATCGACTCGACCTGATCGATCGTATTCGCCGAGCAAGACGCCGGTGATCAAAAAGCCGGAGAGCGTGAAAAAGGTCGAGACGCCGAGAAATCCGCCTTGCACCCATGTGTAACCGTCGTGAAAAAGCAGAACGACCAGCACGGCAACCCCGCGCAAGCCTTCGAGTCCGCCGTAGAAGGGGCGATTCGAGTGCGGGCCTGACTGAAGGGGTTGGCTCGTTTGCATCGGGCGTGGGCCGGGGTCGACTATTTCGCGTTCGCGAGGACCGTCCAAAGACCGACCAGTGATAACTCCGCACTCATAAACAACCCCTCGCCTGAATCGCGCTGCGGCCGCGTCTGCCGCGCGGCTTCTGCCTCATAGGTCAGCGACAAAGTCTGTGGCGACGAGAGTCGCGACCGGGTTCATCGTGCGCGCGATTAAGGTGGCAGAGCGCGGGCTAACGCAAGCAGCGCTCGGGCTAAGTCAGTATCACCGGTTCTTCGGCGTCGATCATCTCCTCTGCAACGATATCGTACCAGTAGCCCGATCCACCCAGCATCAACTCGTACTGCTTTCCGCGACGCAGATACAATGTGCTGTCGACTTCTTCGATGTAGCCCATGCCGCCAAAGATCTGACTGCCGATGTCCATGGTCCGGCCGACCGTTTCCGAAGAGAAGGCTTTCGCTTTGGCGACATAGCCACGCACGTGACGGCCCTTGTCCATGTTGAATGCCGTGAACATTGTGAGCGTATCGGCGCCGAGGATCTCCATGATCAGTTGCGCCAGATACCCCTGGATCGTCTGCAGTTGACCGATCGGGCGACCGAATTGAACACGCTCTTTGGCGAACTGGGTCGCTTCTTCGTGCAGTTCGAAACACGCACCGTTGGTGAACGCAGAAAAAGCGAGTGCTGCCTTCTGCAATACGGGTTCCAGATGCGTCCATGCATCGTCCGCGTCTAGGAAATTTAAGCGTCGGTGGGGAAGTACAAAAAGCGTCCGACCATGGGCGTTATGTTAACCAGGATCGACGGCGGTGCTTGTGACGAGGGTTCATCGGTACCGATCAGCCGTTTCCCGGTGCCGCCGTCGTTCCTAGTTTACAGTTAACATTTTATCGGACGTTTCTGTAGTTCCCTACCCACGCTTGAATGCCTTAACCGCAGATCATAAGCCGACGCGAGCGGATCAAGCGACGAACGCTTCAGATGACGACGTACACGCTAAGGCGGCTCCTAATTCTAGTCAACGAATTCGCAGTGGCGGCTTGTGGGGAGATCCATGCATCTAAGCGAGCCCACACCGATACCGAATCGCGGAGTGGCCTAGGTTCGGAATGACGTGATGTCTCCACCGTGGCCGTGACCGACTCCGCGACGCGCATCTGGTTTGCCGCGCGTTACCGTGAGGTTTTCTCGACCTACGTCGCGCCGGCGGGGTCGTGTTCGCCCAGAAGCTCATAGATCTTGTTGAGAGTCGTGTTGACGTGGTGCGTTCCACGCGGATCCAGACAATCCGAATCGCCGACTTCAGAATTGAAAGTCAGCACTCGAGATAGCACGAGTCCGACGGCAGGGCCTCGGCCATGAACCGCGGCCACGAGCGCTGCCGTTGATCCTAGTTGACACTTAGAACGTTATAGGACGCTTTTTGTACTCCCCCACCGGCGCTTAAAGTTCCTAGACGCTGAATTAGCCGTTCCACCTTGTGAACTCGGTTTATGGTGGTAGAAATCAAATTTCCTATCAGTTGCTAGAAAGATACAGGAAGATCCAATGAGGACCGGTAAGAAATACCTTGTGAATTCTGGCCTTGTGCTAGCCTCTTGTTGTGTGGCGCTCCTTATACTGGAAGGGGCAGTGCGGGTTTTCTTCCCCCACGTTCAGGACCACGTGCTGCCCGGCCGCCTTTTTGATATAGATGAAAGTCTGGGTTGGAAGCTGAAGGCGGGCAAGCAAGTCAACCATCGCTCGACCTATTTTGAGGTGGATTACACTACAAACGGGTTTGGCTTTAGAGACCGGCCCCGGCAGCTGGACAAAGGCACCTACCGCATTTTATTGTACGGCGATTCTCAGGTCTTTGGTTGGGGCGTTGCCGCCAATAGCCGGTTCTCGAATTTGCTCGAGCCGGAATTACCGTCTGGGGAGCTATGGAATATGGCAGTGCCCGCCTACGGCCTGGACCAGCAAATACTGTCTTACAAAATCAACGGGGCGGCTCTAGAGGCCAACGAGGTGGTCTTCTTTGTATCTAGCAACACCTTGTACCGCTCTCATCACAACTACATGTATGGCAAGCACAAGCCCGTCTTTAGCGAAGACCAGGACGGCGCGCTGCATTTTCTTCCACCAAAAAATGTGACCCGCACGCGGCTGTTCTACGAAATCTTAAGCCCTTTGTATTTCCCCCATTTTATCGATCGGCGCCTCAGGATGTTACGGCAAAGACTCGAGGGGGACGACGGCAAGAAAGATCGAGCCGCTGGAGCACAGTCCGTTAGCCCTGGGCGTCGGGTCAGCGACTTCGAGAAGAATTTGCTGCGGTTGGCCGAAAAAATCGCCGTGGAACGGCAACACAAGATGACTATCCTCGCCGAGCTGCCCAAGGATTTGCGCGAGGATCTCCGCGATTTTTCGGTGGAGCAAAACGTCGGTTTCCTTGCCATCGACTTTGACGATGTAGATTGGGAAATTGTGCTCGGCAGACACGATGCCCATTGGAATCCGCGCACCCATCGATTGATCTCGGCACAGCTTAGGGCCCAAGGCGCTTGGGGAATTGCAGGGCCTCGGCCATGAACCACAGCCACGAGCGCTGCCGTTCATGGCCGAGGCCCTGGTCGCTCGATTGAACTGTTCACTTCTTCGCTATGAGTTTTTCGCCGTCGTTCTTCTTCGCCGACTCGTAGTTCGTCTGCCAGCAGTTGCCGCTACCGTCGTCTATTAACATCTGAACCGTCATCGGGAACGTGCGACCAGTTTCACCAAGGTCAGGTGGTGGGACGTCCTTACCCTTCGCCCGCAATTTCCAGCGCGCCTTGCCGCCTACCCCTGAACGGAGCTGGAGCTTGCTCACGCCCCGGATGGTGGCGTTCTTGTCTTTGAACTTACATTTCCTTCCCACCTTATGCTTCCAGCACGGCTTGCGCGCACACTGCTTTCCCGGGCGCACAACGGTTTCCAAGAAGAGTTCCGGGGTTCCAGCGACGTCATCGTATACGCAAACATGATAGTTACCGTCTGGCAGCTGTTGCGTATCGGCAGCCTCGCAGAACTCGTCATAGTCGGTATCGTTGCCTCGCGACCACTTTACTTTCACCTGTCTCTGCCGCAGCGTTCGATCCTTAATTATGATCTTACCACCTCGCGGGCCTGATTCTCGACATGCTACTTCAGGAAGCGGTCCGCAGAACGATTCGATTGCGCACAAGTCGTCGCAACCGTCACCGGCGGTCTCGTTTCCGTCGTCACATTCCTCGAATTCGCACTCCTGCCCGGCTTCACAGTCACTATCCTCGGCACAAGACCGAGAGGGGTCGCCGCTACACACCGCGTCGAGAACATTGTTGCCACACCCAGGAGTCGCGTAGAACTGTCCAAAATACTCATTGTCAATTCTCGGCGGAGTCTCCCTAATTTCCACACGGTTGAACGCTGCATCGGTCGTCACGCCGAAAAACGCCAAAACGTTGTTGGCAGGAGAGAACATGAGTTGATCCACCTGAAGCGCGTCGTCGAGCAGAGTGATCTCATATGTTGACTCGTGGCATACTTCTGGGCCGGTATACCCGGGAAGACAGTCGTCCTCGTCATCGGGCTCGACGATCTCGAACCCAAACGAAGTGACTGGCAAGCGAAGATCGGCATTAAGATGCTCTGCAGCACTCAGAGCGATATCAGCCCCAGGCGTTATGCTGGTAAAATCGGCAGGTGGACTACCCCAGCCGATGTAGAGTTCCGTGCTGGGGGATGAAATTGAGAACGTGACCGCGCCAACCACATAGCTAGCACTTGCTCCGCCGCCGATGAGCCCAACATCCGGGAGCGCGCCGGTCGCGTTTCCAGCCCCGCTTTCGGCCAAAAATTCGGCACGGTCCGTATACGTTATCGTCGCCGCAGCAGAGTTTCCTGCCGCAGCGAATAAGAACGCCAGGACAAGACTCGCTACCGCAATGTATCGCGTAAAACCGCTCCGAGACGAGGAATGCACCGCCCGCTTCTCGGAGTTCATCAACTTACCAGGCATCGCGTTCCCTCCCAAAGACATAGGCACCGTACTGCTGGCGAGCAGCTATTGGGCCGAGGTCGACACCGTACCAGTACCCGAAAGACCGTGTCCAGAACTACGCGGCTTGCACCAAATGGGTGTGGACGAGATCGGAACGCAGATCATCAATGATTACGGCTACGCGAAGAACAGCCATGGAGTCTCCTGAACCACCTGATTGCGTCTAGGAACTTTAAGCGCAGGTGGGGGAGTACAAAAAGCGTCCTATAACGTTCTAAGTGTCAACTAGGATCAAGGGCAGCGCTCGTGGCGAGGGTTCATCGGTGCCGATGCCCCGGCAGCCTTCAACCGACCGTAACGTCCCCCCCCCACGCGCTCTGTAATTCCAGCCGGCCGCATCCGGGCAACTCCAACCCAAAAAGGGGGGCCCCCATCGGGTCTAGCGGGCGAGTATGTAGGTGAGGCGCAAGTTCAAATGGTCTGGCGCAATTGCGCTACGGTCACGTGCGCTTCGCGCAGGATAAGACGCTTTTTGTACTCCCCCACCTGCGCTTAAAGTTCCTAGACGCAGCTGTTTTTTGCCTGTGGCGATGATCTCGCCTGTTGCTTAGCCTGGTCCTACCAGCCACCATGATCCTAGCCGTGGACATTTCTGTACGACGGTGGGCGGGATTAACACTCCCCGCAGCACTACAACGGAGCACATCTATGACACACAGATTTCAGTTTAACTCAGCCACATTATGCCTATCCCTGGCATCCATAATTTTGCTAAGCCCCTCCGCAACTACCACCGCCGCCGCAGGGCCCGGCCCTTGTGAAGCCGATGATCCCTACGCGAGCGGTGCATACGCATATGCGGACTCATTCCTTGCTACAGTACACACTGGCTGCACGGCCGGAGTCCCATCGGGCGCCGCCATTGGATGTATAGCCGTCACGAACGGAGCCGGCCTTTTAAACTTTTTTGCGGCTCGTTGGCCGAGTGCAGCCGCCCGGACGATGGACACGACGGGCGGCTGCATCTTCATGTGTACCAGCGGGGACTGCCGCGTCGGCAATGACGGCCTTCCTGTTGAGCTATTGCAGTTCGGCGTGGAGTAGGGCCTCGGCGGGAGGGGACAGGTCGCCTATTAGGGTTTTGCCGTCCATCTCGATTTCACCCGCCGCCCGTAGCCACCCCAACCACCGTCGCACGTACTTGCCCACGCAGGAGGGGACTTTATTGTCCCCTCCTGCGTGCTGCTCATAAAGCCGGCGCACACGTTCTACGAAACGCGCCTTCGTCGCGGCGCTCACCGCAAGCCCTTTCGGGCTCACCCGACATCCAAACAAGTAGATACGCCGCGACACCAGCGACAATGGAGCCATGTGATCGGATGCCCTGCTCTGTGAATGAGCGTGAGCCAGTTCACGGGGGCCTCTAAGCCACGCGGAGCGTTGGTGGCGGTGGCTGCACGCGGGACTGGGCGAAGGCCGCAAGCGGCTGGTCAGCCGACAAGGAGGTGTGAATCGCACCTGGCACACCATGTGCTGATGCATCTCGACGTGGGCCAACAGCGCTGCAAGGATTGCGGCGGGGAGCAGCCATGGCTGCCAGTTTGCTTGCGGCGGGGGCTGCCGGATTAATGCTAACGACGGCCTCCCCGTCGAGCTGCTGGCCTTCGGCATCGATTGATTTAATTGCTTCCGGCAAACACCAGTGTTTGTTTAGCTGGTGTTTTGCCGGGACATAGGCTTCACCGTTCCAGGGGCTGCCTGCATCGGGGCCCGCAGCAGCCGATGAGTTGTGCAAAACGCGTCGTCTCGCCGGCCATCGTGATGCCGGTACCTGGCCCGCTCCGATCAGGCGCGACTGCTGTATTCGAGGCCCGTCAGCTAGCGCTTGGACGCATTCTGACGGTGCGGTGGTTGGGTTGGTGGTGTGGACCGCTGCTTGGAGGACCTATACTCCCCCCCTTCGGAATGCTCATCCGTTCCTCTTCCCCAGCCATGCGCCGTCTTACCCTCGCTGCGGTTCTGCTGATGGCGGTCACTCCGCTCGCCTGTCACGCGGTCCACCCGGAATCGCAATGGGTGGGCACGTATCGGTTTGCCCACGGCCCCGATGAAGAGGGTTTCGAGGTCAAACTCCTCTCGGATGGTTCGGCGCGATCGAACGCCGGCGGCCCCGGGACCCTTACCCGGGGCCATTGGAAGCAGGTTGACGGGGCCGCGCGAATCGAGTGGCAGGATGGCTGGAAGAACCAGCTCTCCTTCGTCGAGGGGCATTGGATCCAGCGATCCTGGCCACCCGGCGTCGATTTCTCCTCGCCCCCCATCAAAGAAGTCCGGGTTCGGAAAGAGCCTTGATGGGGCCGCTCCCGCGGCAGGCTCGTTGCCGACACGACGAACCGCATCCTGTTCGATCGCGAAGGCGATCTGCAAGAGCGGGAATTTGCGGTGCGCATCGGCTAGCGTAGCGGCCGCATAAACCATCTACTTCTCCACCGATGCTTAAAGTTCCTAGGCGCAGAGGATCCGTTCCATGCGCGGGCCAGTCGAGCGTTCACCGCTAGCCCGCGGCGGGGAATGCAGGATCAATCAGACGTGTAACCCTGCCTTGGTTGCACACACTGTCCAAATAGGCTCGTTCGAGATGTGGTGGGTGAGGACAATATTCAGGGTCTCCATAGTAATGATAGTTTCGAAACTCATCCGGAGTCATTGCATCGAATCCGGCGACATGGATGTGCGGGTAATGCCCAAGAAAGTAAGCCAGTGCTAGAAGGCCTGACGACGGCCAATCCTTTTTCCAACTACCTGTCACTTTTCGAATGGATTTTTGAATACGCCAGGGAATCCTGCGCTCACAATGTGCCAATGGGTTTTTGAGTCGGGTCCAACGTTTGAAGGAAGGCACGGCGAGGAATGTTTCTTTCTGACCCGTGCGAGCATCGCTCGGAACAAGGTCATTCCGCACCCAATGCGTCACCTTGGATCCGACGTCCTGTTCGTATCCTTGAGTCTGGTACTCATTGAATCGAACGACGTTGTCGAAGGCGTCAATGACCGCACCGAGATTCGAACCCAATAGTGAAGGTCCGCTACCGACCAGAACAATCGTTTCATGTTGAAGTGCTGCCAAGATCCCGCTCGATTCCTTTAGTTTGAGTTTTCAGTGTAGTCGAAAGCAAACCTGCCGGTCTCAATCATCAGACTCACAAATTCGAAATCTACTGGCCGATCGATATCGATCGCGTAGTCGGGCATTTCATGGATTAGGGTCTTGCCGCTGAGGTGGTACTTGGCCTTGGAGAGAAATTCTCTCCGAAAACACCAGATAGAACCGTTCAACGCCAATACTCTGGGTGCTTCTTGTCGCGCAACAGGCGGGCACCCGGTCGATTTTGACAAGGAGGCGTATCCATCCTCACCGATCTCCACCATGCTGAAATATGGGTTGGATCGGGCCGTAAAACCAGTCGTTACAAGGTCGGCATCTGAAGCCAGCATCAGTTCCATGACACTGTCGATATCGTTTACGCTGCGCAACGGCGAAGTTGCATCCAGGTCGAGCAGATAGTCGTAGCGGGTCTGTTCCTGTCTTTCACAAAACTCCATAAGGTGTTGAAAGACGGTCAGCTTGGCGACGGAGTCACCCGACAGTTCGGCGGGTCGAGTGAACGGAACTTCCGCTCCATAAGCCAGAGCCGTGTCGATGATCTGTTGACTGTCCGTCGACACAATCGTGCGATCAGCCTGGCCCCAGGTTGACAGAGTAAGTAACGAATGCGCGATCAGTGGTTTGCCGGCCAGTACCTTGAGATTCTTGCCAGGAATACCCTTGGACCCTCCTCTTGCACACACACATGCCAGGATCTTCACTGCTCATGTCTCCGGGTGATGACCGGCCATCGCTTAAGTGCGGAGGCAACGCCTTCGCTGGCGGAACTGATATCGTTGAAAGACTTTTGACAGTTAACCGAATCAAGCGTGCCCGCATTCAATAGCTTGAGAAAACTCTCCGCAGCATTTCCTGTACCGAAGTAACGATCCTTCCCCCGCGGGAGGGGTGTCGCCAGGGACTTGGCGATTGCTTCTCTGATCTCTACTCGCTCGCATCCGACATTGAGAATGAGCGAGGAGCTGTGGCGGTTTTGCTGGCGGGTTCCTACATTGATCGCGGGTACGCCGAACACGGGAGCCTCCCGAATTCCCGCGCTCGAGTTTCCGACAATAAAGTCGGCCGCTTTCAGGGTGCTCAGAAAATACTCGAACCTCATTGAAGGGACTATCCTGAATCGCTCCTTGTCGGCCCGCAGTCGTGCGTAAAGTTCGAGTATGACCTCCTGCCCCGGGTCATTGTTCGGGTAGATGACCACAAAATTACGTTGACTATCGACTACAGCCTGGAGAAGGTTCTCGGTGTCTTCGCGTAACCGTGACAGTTCTGTTGTAACGGGGTGATATAAAAGCACTCCATGCTGGTCGAAAGTGATGCCGTAACGCGTCCTGGTGGCTTCCCAGGCCGGGAGTTCGTCACTCAGCATGATGTCGATGTCCGGTGAGCCAATAACGAACACCGACTCGGGCAACTCGCCCATCTGGACCAGCCGGGTTCGTGCCTCCTCGTGAGCGACCAGGTGTACATGCGAGAGTTTGCTGATCGCGTGCCGGATCAGTTCATCAACGGTTCCGGATCTCTCACCCCCTTCGACATGTGCAACAACGATGTTGTTGAGTGAACCGACGATTGCACCTGCCAGCGCCTCGACTCTATCGCCGTGAACAATAATCAGATCGGGACGCTTCTCATTGACGTAGCGAGAAAGGCCATGGATCGTATTGGCGAGAATGGTGTCCATTGCCTCGCCCGCATGCTGATTGTAGAAAACATGGATGTCCTCCAAGCCCTCCTTTTTGACTTCAATTTGGGTGTTGCCATAGCGGGCGAGCGTGTGCATGCCGGTTACGAAAACCCGGCAGCGAAATTTTGAACTCTCCTCCACCACCCTGATGAGCGATTTCAGTTTGCCGAAATCTGCTCTTGTTCCCGTTACAAACAACACACTCGCAATCACGATAGATCACTCCAGTTCAAGTGACGGCCCGACTCGAGATCTGCCGCCGCTGTTCTGCCAATGATAAGCTCGAATTTCTTTGCCGGAATTTCGCCCGTTCCGGGACGCTTCACCCAGATGTTTTCCGTCGTCAGGACTTCTCCCTTTCTTATCGGATCAATCGTGACAACCGTGGCAAACGCGAAATTCATGGTATCCCGCTCCTCGACTAGGGGCTCTTTCGTTCCGCCGCGGGCCAGAAAAATATCGCGGCAACCGTTGAGGAGATCGCCAAATGCGGCTTCGTCTGCTGAACATCTGATGTCGGGTCCCGATCTGGTCATGTGATCGGTGAAGTGTCGTTCAATGATCGAAGCGCCCAAGGCAACAGCGGCAAAACTCGTGTAGTTGCCGGTGGTGTGGTCGGAAAGGCCGACGACGGCATCGGGGAACGCCTCCTTCAGCTCGCCCATGGCCGCCAACCGCACCAACGCTGGTGGGGTCGGGTAGATATTCGTGCAATGCAAAAGGGCAAAGGGGAGCCGGTGGGCCCTTAAGATCTCGACTGCCGGCCGGATGCTTTCCAGTGAGTTCATCCCGGTACTCAGAATAACCGGCTTGTTGAATCGGGCGATATGCTCTACCAACGGGTAGTTGTTGCATTCGCCTGAGCCGATTTTGAAGGCCAGCACGCCCATGTTCTGGAGGTTGTCGGCAGCGGCCCGGGAAAAGGGTGTACTCAGGAACAGCATGTTGTGTGACTCGACGTGGCGCTTGAGTTCAAACTCTTCATCCGGTGACAATGCACATGTCTTGATTAACTCGTAGATCGAGACGTCCGCATTACCCGGTATCAAATCGCGTGCAGAAGGGGACATCTCGTCCTGCACCACATGTGACTGGTGTTTTACGACCTTTGCGCCGGCGCGGGATGCCGCATCGACCATGAGTTTTGCAGTTTGCAGCGACCCGCCGTGATTAATCCCGATCTCCGCGATGACAAGGGGAGGCAGGTCATCACCGATGAGCTGGTTGCCGATTTCAAATTTCACCATGTTGACTCTTCACAAAAGTTTAAAGCACAAAGGGTTATTCGGTGATCGTATGAATGTATCCTTTCGCTCGTTGGTTGAGAAAACGAAAAAGCGTCACGTACTTGCGCAGGCGAAAGAGTTCAGCGATTTTGGCGAACGTCGAGCTTAAGCCGCGCATGGTTACGTGATAGGTGAGATTCTTGTAGATGAGCAATTTCGGCGTGTGCATTTTGTCGATGCGGGCGAAGGAAACGCCTTGGCCGTATCCTCGTTTCGTAAACCACTTTTCGGTGAGCTTCTGATCGGAAATGAAATGGTTCACTGACGCATTCGGTACGTATGCTATTTTCTTCCCTGATCTCGCCAGCCTTAAACAGAGTTCCGCTTCTTCCCCCGGAACCATGGTGTTGTCCTGTGCCCAGCCTAAGGACAAAGAAAATGGGGTGAAGTCATCGATATCTGCTTTGCGAAACGCGATATTGGCGCCGCAGGGGTAGATAGGATACCGGAGGGGAGTGATCTCCTTTAGCTTGAATGAAGTGAGACTCAGAGGGGCCAAGAGTTTGGAGTGCAACCACTCAGGTTTATGTTTCCTCTCCCAAATCGGATAAAGGTCTCCACCGGCCGCTGTAAGTTGAAGATCCTCGAAGGCGCTTACCAGATTCTTCGCCCAGTTCTTCGTTTGAGGGTAGGCGTCATCGTCTAGAAAAATCAGTATCTCTCCAAGGGCATTCTGCACTCCAGTGTTACGGGCGAAGGAAAGTCCTTGTTGGTTTTCCGAGATATAGCGAAGGGGAAAAGGGAATTCCCGCGCGACGTTTTCGGCTACGGTTTTAGCGCTTTCTTTTGGGTCGTTATCAACGACCAATACCTCTAACGAATCGATTGGGTAGTCTTGCCCTGTGATTGAACGAAGCGCTCGCTCCAAGAGTTTTGCTCGGTCGCACGTACAAATAATTATGGAGCAATACAGGGACATTCTCGTTCGCACGATGAGCAAAGTGTGGACTGTGTCAAGTACTTCATAACGGTATAGAGGGGGGATTGTTGATAAATCGCCTCGATACTCCACAAGCCGACTCTCCTGGGCGCGCCATGTCTCTCCGTCGATCCCGTCGTGAATTTACCCACATGGGGGGCGGCCTGGCCGTGGACGGGCGCGCGGCTGTGACGATACGTTCAGCGCGACCGCTACAGCTTCGCGGCTGGGGAGCTATCAGAATCGACTGATAGGTAGTTTACGTAAACTAGGATCCATGGCATCACCCGTGACGGGCGGTTCGGCCCGCAATTGCATGTCTTCGAGGAGAACGAATTGTGTCAGAACTGAACGCGGCTGGTCCGTTCTTTTCCATTATCGTCCCCACATATGATCGTCCCGAGTCATTAAAACGGTGTCTTCAGTGTATCGATGAATTGAAATATCCTAAAACTCGATTTGAAGTGGTCATCGTGAACGATGGGGGAGAACTTAATCTGGAAAGATTTGTTTCCCCGTTTAGGAGTCGAGTTAACATACAACTCGCAAATCAAGAGAATTTAGGACCCTCTAGGGCCCGAAATAACGGGGTGAGTCTGGCGAAAGGGACTTACCTCGCGTTTGTTGACGACGATTGCCTCATATCCCCAGACTGGCTCGCTGAGATGGCCGATGAGGTGATGCGATACCCAGAGTGCATACTAGGTGGTAAGACGTTAAACCTCCTGGAGAATAATCCGTTCGCCATCGCTAGCCAGCTGACCATCGATCTCGCGTATGAGCGCTATAATGGCAATGCCGCAAACGCCAAGTTTTTCGCTGCGACTAACATCGTGGTTCCTAAGAAACAATTCGTGGAGATCGGATGTTTTGATGAAGCGTGGCGTTTTTCTGAAGATCGTGAATTCTGTGATCGCTGGATCGGTCGGGGAGGAAAATTGCGTTATGTTGAAACCGCGACAATTTATCATTCGCACGCAATCGGTTTTCTAGGTTTCTGTCGCCGGCACTTTCAGTATGGGAAAGGTGCCTATCATTTCCAGCGAGTTCGGAAATTACGTTCCTCCACGAGTTTTTCGAATGAGTTGAAGTATCATTCAAATCCGGTGAACTGGTTGATCGCTCCATTCGAACGGAAAATGAAAGGATCGGTCATTCTCTCGTTTTTACTCATCGTGTGGCAGATCTCCAATTTGATGGGTTTTTTATGGGCGGCTTGTTTTGAATCGAAAAAGACCGAGTCAGGCGTTGTCGGGTCCACGAACTATTCTGGTCAACTCTCGCAGCGGCATTGATCACAACCCCCCTTTACTCGATGCCGAAGGTCAGTAACTGGACGGGCAGGCCGTCGCCTTCGCGAATCTTGCAACTACCACGGGTGCCACAGTCGAACGCGCAGAACATTGCGCTTGTTCCCGGAAACGTGGCGAACTCAGGGCATCGGCCCGGATGAATGCGCTGTGCCGGGGCGGCTCTGCGAGCCCGCCCAGCACGGGGCTCCCAACTACGGCACGCAGCTGGAGTTCGACGTGGCGTCGTCAAAGACGTCGCAGTCCACGCTTGTTCCGTCCATCGCGTTTACCATCAGGCAGACACGGCATTGGGCCAGGCGGGAAACACAACCCGTAAAGTCGCCCTCTCCCACGCACTGGCCGGGGAAGATAGTGTCGAGCTGTTCGGGCGCGCACGACTTGTTGACGTCAGCCGTTAACTTGGCAACACCCTTGGCAATTTTGCCTTTGACGTCGGTTATAAGGTCGTTCAAGCAGCTGCCGAGGCTGTCCAGGCTGACGACGGTCTCAGCTTTCAGCCCTGCTTTCTTGCAGGCAACGAATAGCTTGAAGGCTGTGGCCACGATCTTTTCGTAGTCCTTTGAGACCGCTGCCTGGCACTGGGCTCCGTTCTTGTCGGTCTTGGAGTCGATGATGGTAGACTCCAGGTCGCTGCCGAATACCTGGCCGACCAGTGCCACTTCGTTGCTGAGCGCCGCCAGGTTCACACCTGCTCCAGACGTATAGCCGAAGTCGGGTACCACACCGCAGGCATGGGCGCTATGTTAACCAGAATCCCTCGATCCGTTCTTGACGACCGTTCATCGGTGCCGATGCCCTGGCGCACACGGGGGCTCACTTCGCACGATTCCCTTCGCGGACCTTTATCCCTTCGACAACGAAGACTCCTGCCAGGAAAACGGCAAAGGCAAGAGATGCAATGTGGTTGACGACCTCCACGAGGGTACGATCGCTCCGGCCGGGTGCAAGACCGACATCTACGAACATGAACCGCGGTCACGAGCGCTGCCGGTTTGTCGCGGCTCCCTAGCGATTCTTTTTTCGCCACTGGGCGATCGAAGCAGCGCTTCGCAGCAAGGCTTTGGGCAGTATCTTCTGTGCCAGGCTCTTGGACTCTGCGGGCCCGTCGGTGAGGCCGCTGAGTCCGTCCTTCATTTCCTGCAATTGGGCATCGATAACGTCACAGAGCAATTCGAAACGCCCTTCGATAACCGCGTCCAGGGTCAGTCTGTCTGCTTGCAATGCCACGAGCTGGCGCCGGAGGCTCGTCAATTCCCCCAGTTCTTCGGAATCTGGGGACGTCGGTCGGGAATCGTCGCTGCTCGCGGGGACGACCAACAGGTTCTCAAAGAGTTCCTGCATCCGTTGCTGGGCCTCGGTCATCTGAGTGACCTTGGTCCGCAGGGCGTCCATGTCGCGGGCTGCTTCCTCTTCTCGGACAAGCGCTGACTTGACGACAGCCTCGATATCCCGCCAGGCCGCGCTCTCGGTCTGCAGCGCGCTAACGTTCTGCCGCAACTCTGCGCCGCTGGAGCTCTGCGTCTCTTCGATGGCCACGATGCGCCGCGCCGCTTCATCGGCACCACTCCGCGCTTGGCTCACGGCACTGATAAGCTCGTCCCGCTTTGCGTGTGCCTCCACCAGTGGAGCCATCTGTGTACGCAAGGCATCAATATCAGCCCCGAGGCCGAGTTGTTGAGCTAGCGATGATTGAACGTCGCCCAGCTCGTCGCCCAACGTTTCTCTGGTGGTCTGCAACTCGGCGATCTGTTGCTGCAACAGCACCAAACTGGATGCGTGCTCTTCGTCGGTTGCGCTCGCCCGTTGCGCCGCTTCCTGCGCACTCACCTGCTTCCGATTCACGCCTTCGGCGAATCTGTGCTGCTGTGTTCGTACCTCGGCTAGTGCTGCAAAGCTCACCTTCTCCGCCAAGCTCTGGCGCAGCTCGCCAATCTGATCGCGGAACGCCTCCTCTCGGGACGCTTGCGCCGCCTCGATCGAGGATGTCAGATGCGCTGCTTCCGCCGCGTTCGCCAGCGCCATCGCGACGCTTTCAGCGAGTTCCTGCTGCCGCGCTTGCACGCCGTCCAATGCGCCCATTTGGGTGCGGAGTCCCTCAATCTCGTCCATCGCTTGCAGAGGGCCCGCCAGCGATGCCTGCACGGAGCTTACATTCTCCGTTAGGCTCTGCCGCAGCTCCTCCATCTGCCAGCGCAACGTTTCGATCTCCTCCGAAATCGCATCGCTACCTTCGGCCTTTTGCGATGCGCCTTGGTCGCTGGCGGGGTCGGGTTGCGCAGTCTCGGCAAGCTTCTCAACCGCGTTCACCTTCTTGAGCAGATCTTCGCGAAGTTTCTCTATCTGCTGGTGTAAGGTCTCCGCGCTCGACGTCTGCTCACCTTCGACCGCCGCGATGTGCTTTCGTGCTTCCTCGGCACTCGCCTGCGCTCGCCGCACGTCGTCTTCAAGCTGCTGCTGCCGCGTATGCGTCTCAGCCAGCGCGGCTACGCTCGTGCCCAGAGCGTCGAGGTCACCGCGAAGGGATTCGATTTGCGCGGCGGGGGCAGCCGCCGCCGATGCAACGAGTGCAGCGCGCTGAGAGTCGATGCCTTCCTGGAGACGCTGTAGGTCTGTCTGGAGACGCTGTAGGTCTGTCTGCAGACGCTCTGCATCGACACTAGGGATTGCCTCAACAGCGTCTAGCCGTCCGCAGACAGCTTCGACGGATTCGCTCAGTCCCGCCAACTGCTGGACCTGGCGTCGGACGTCTTTTTGAGCCGCCTGCACGGTGGACAACTCCTCCAGCAGATGTTGCCGCTCGCGTTGTTCCTCGTCGACCGACTGAATTGACCGCGCGATCGCTTCGCTCAGCTGCTCGAGTTCTGCGGCGAACGTCTGTCTCTCGGTCTGTTGCGTCCTCTGCAACTCTGCCCAGCGACTACCGAACTCCTCCTTGAGTTGGTGTATCGCGGCGTCCAGTTGCTGGCGTGGTTCGTCGGCCAGTCGTTCTTGCGTTGACACCAGCTCAGCAATTTGGTGGCCGAGATCGTCGATGGCGGCAGGGGCGACGGCGGCCGCGGTGTCGACTCTCTTGATGAGAGCCTCAATCTCTTCCTGGCAGACGCGAAGCCCCTCACGAAGGGTTTCGCCTTCTTCGGCGGCGCGCGCCACTTCACGCTCGAGCGCGGCCGGGTCGTGCGCGGCCCGCAGCCGCTCTGCTTTGATCAATGCGTCGTAGGTTTTGCTCAAGTGATTACTGCCCGCGCGATTTGAAACGCACACTGCATTTATACTGCAAGTTGGAAGATATGCTGAAGAGCGAACGTTTTGCCAGCCCGGCACACTGCTTCGGCGGTTAAGGCATTCAAGCGTGGGTAGGGAACTACAGAAACGTCCGATAAAATGTCAACGGTAAACTAGGAACGACGGCGGCACCGGGAAACGGCTGATCGGTGCCGATGCCCTGGTACTCGAAACACACGGAGGCGACCAAATGAGTGAACTGCCGGCTGATACCTTAGATACCAACGCCGCGACGATCGTCTTGCACGTGCCCCACTCGTCGACATTGATCCCCGAGTCGATCCGTCCCGACATCCTGCTCTCTGATACAGAGCTTGAAGCGGAAATCCGGAACATGACGGATTCGTACACCGACGAGCTCTTCGCTTACGACGGTGCCCTGATGACGAGGTTTCCGATTAGCCGACTCATCGTTGATCCGGAACGATTCCTCGACGATGACAAAGAGCCGATGGCGGAGTGCGGAATGGGCGTGGTCTACACCTCAACCTCGGAATTGAAGCCGTTGCGAACGCCGCCGAGTGACGCCGAGCGAACGGAGTTGATCGACCGCTTTTACGAACCACACCATCGAGACCTGGAGGCGAACGTCACAGCGGCTCTTGCGTCTAACTGCGAATGCGTGGTGATCGATTGTCATAGCTTCCCCGATGTTCCGCGTCCTTATGAGCAAAGTCAGGAGCCAGACCCGCTTCTATTTCCTATCCGCCCGGGAGAACCCCGAGGCGTTGGAGGTGGCGATCGATCGCCTCGGACGCAACAAGCTGTCCCGTGGGCGTGAAGTGAACGTCGTAGTCCCAATAGATTCGCTCGTCGCGGCGCGCGTACACATCGGCGTAGATGTCGACGCACGTGATCTCGTGACGTTCGCAGAAGGCGAGCACAATTCGGTTGGGCTTGAGAGGTTCTGTTTTGGGGGCACCTGCGGTATCACGCCAAAGCTCGTGGTAAATCTGTTCCTTGAAGGGGAACAGGAACACGATCAGGCGTCGGCCGCTGGCACGCACCAACCTGGACAGCGCGTGTAGCTTCTTGCCCGTTTCCCGCACGCCGGTCACAACACGCTCGTGATCCGTAAAGTCTCCCAGGTACAAGGTGAGCATCTCGTTTTTGGGGTGCAGCCACAGATTGCCGACTCGGTCGTGCCACAGGCCCTTGGGTTCGGCCTCGTAGGCGCGTCGCCTCAGGTCCGATTGCCGGGGAAAACGCGCGCGCCACAGCTCCCATAGCGGCTGTCGTAGCATCCAAAACAGCTTGGAGCGCTCGGCAAGGCCCTGAAAGATGGGGGCGTTGCCTTTGTAGTAGTAGGCCAGATTGTTCTCGCTCGATTTGCGGTCTGCGTAAGCTTGCGGATTGGCGTTGTCGAGAAACTCATTGCCCAGCCACATCTGGTAGATGACGGTCTCGTGTGCGAGGGCGGGCCCCAGTTGTTCGTATTGGGCACGTGCCTTCGCCACCCCTCCGCCGCCCGCGGCGTTGACGAAATCCACGTCGGGGTACTTCGCCTCCAGCCGCTCACACCAGATTTCCTCCAGTTCCACCGTGGCTCCGAACGTGAACGAATCGCCCAACACGAGCACCTTGTGAACTCGATCTTCGTCGACTCCGTCATCTCGCATGCCGTACTCGGGGAAGCCCGGTATCGGCACGGTGCGAAAGTTGATCCAGATGGGCTCGCGCTCCCTCGCGCCGTACTTCCACTTTACGTCGGCGTTGGGTTGAAACGACCAGCCCCAGTACTGGCTGTTCTTCGTCGAGGCGAAGAACACCTTCTTGATCAGCATGTCGTGATAGCCTTGGCCCACGGGCAGTCGCTCCACGACGGTCTCACCCATCACGGCAACGACAGTCAGGGACACGAGCAGCAGGCTCAGTCGCGGCCAGGGTCGCTTCAGGGTCACCATGGGGCGAGTTTTGCGGAGACGCAGTGAAATCGCCCCTCGGAATCGTCGGAAAAAACTTTCCTGCTTCACCTTACTAACGAATAGACGTGACGCCCGTAGGGTGGGAAGAAATCGGTTAGCTTCCCTTCCGAAATACGAACCTCTCGCTTCTCGAAGAGGACGTCGGCGCTCGAGCCCGCCGAGCCCGTCGTGAAACTGGTCCGCAGCGGTTGATCGGACGCGTTGACCGCGATCACGTAGCGTCGGCCTTTGTGGTCCTTCGCAAGAGCGTGAATCGCCGGGTCGGCAAACTCGACACGTTCTCCAACAGGCTCGAGGAGGACCGGGGAGAGTTCCTCGACCTCTTCGGCGATCTCGCACGAAAACCTCCAACGCTCGGCGCGATCGGGCAGGAAGTCGAGATTGTAGAGGCACCAGTAGAGCAATCCTTGACCGCCGTGGGTGAGAGACAGATAGGTCATCGCACGGACCTCTTCACGCGTCGGTGGACGCCCATCTTTCCACTCGGCAGGGGTCGGGAGACGTGCACGCGTCGTTTTGCGATCCCCCTCGAACACGGGCTTCTGAATCTCGCGATGCTGGTACCATGCGAAGTTTTGCGCGACGACCCAAGTCGGCCGACCCGTTCGAATCTCGCTCTTCGCCCAGTCGACGTGCTCCGCAACGGACAGCGGCCCCTTCTTCGGGATCGGGTAATGATCGACTCCGAAGATGTCGGCGGCCCCCTGAAACGCCTCGAGCCCACCCTTCTTGAAGTGAACCATGAGCTGCGGATGGTTCGGGTCGAGCTCGCGAATTAGGCGGTAGTAACCTTCGAGCTCGGGTCGCTTCTTCGCGTCGATCTCGTCGTTGTTGTACCAGAGCACGACGGCGGAGCTGTCCCGGTAGGCCTTCACGACTCCTTCGAGGATCGCGTCGTTGCCGACCCAATCACCGAGCTTCTTGCGGTAGGTAGCGGAAGGATAGACGTCGTTGACACACATCAGGAGTGCGACCCCGAGCTTCTCGGCCTCGGCGAGATACGCCTTCGTCTCCTCGACGCTTCGGGACGTCATGCCGTAGTCGAGGACGGCGTTGAAAGGGCTGTCGGCAATTTGCCGAAGCTTCTCGATCGTGCCGTCGGAATACCAGCCATTGACGAAGAGAGGCTTCCCCTTCCAAATCAAGCGCCCGTGACGATCGACGTACGCTGCGATCTTGCTCGCCGCACGTTGATCGAGCTTGCGGACTCGAATCTTCGCCGAGACGGCATCTCCCATCGCGAAACGGATTTCGTACTCGCCCGGCTCGAGATCGGGAACCTCGAGCGTGACGGTCTTCGCCGCGTCGCCGGTCGTACTCAGCTTCGTCACCTTGCCATCAGCGGACTTCCACGTCGCGCTGTACTTCTTTTGGCTCGCGGCAAGCTCATCGCTAAGCTCGAGAATGACGCGCTGGTCGCCAGGAAAGAGCAGATCACGATAGACGGGCTCGCGGAGATGAACTTCGGGTGACGAACCGATGGTCGCTGTGAGACAGACGAGGAGAGAGGGCAGCATGGCTATCTTTCTTTATGGGAACCGGAGGAGCTTCGGCGAGTGATTCTATGAGCCCTCAGGACCCGTGCCAAGTCGCGACGTCCGGAGTCTTCCTCGCGCGAAGGCCATCGCGTAAGATCCGGACAAATCACAACGCACATGGTCGGGCGCTGTTTGTACTCCCCCACCTGCGCCTGAAATTCCTAGACACAATGGGGGTTCCACACCATTAGAACGTTGGAATGACAATGCCGCCTGTTACGGCCGCCATCAGTGCCAACGCTAAATATTTTAGTTTCATGACTCTCCTTCCTTCTCTCAAATCATCAAATAAGCAATCACAAGCCGCCGTGCAGTTACACGAGGTCACGTCACAATCGGCTTGGCAACTATCAAGCTCAGCGAACGTTGTCGGGGGAGAAGCCATGTGCTTATCCATGTCCCATAGGGTCAGGAGTTCAAGAAAATTCGGCACCCGCCAATCGTTGTGGCCGGCGAAGCTCATCGAATTCAGCGTCGCCACGTGCGATGTGAATGCCTGATCCCAAGTGTAAGTCGTATCCTTATCGTGCAGCGTGCCGCAGCTCGCACCGTCGCACTTCGCTTCCCACATCAGACCTATCGCGTCGTCTGTGAACGTACCATCGGTGTTGTCCGTGAACGTGCGCGCCTGACCTGCCTGGACCTCACCGTCCTGCCCTGTGCCTATGCAAGAGATCACCGGCCCTACGATGTCATAGCATGTAGCCTGGCCAGTCTTCGCCAAGATCGGATCCACACCAGGAACCAACCCACCGCCGCCTGCCGTGCATGCGCTCAGATCAAAGAAGCACGAACCGTCGCAAGCCAGCGTTCCGCCGGTGAATCCCAACGTCGTGCAATCAGCCCCGGCCAGGTCGATGCCGTCGCATTGCTCGCCCGCATCGACGCTCGTGTCTCCACACGCAGGCAGAATACCACCAGCAAGCAACGTTGCGATCTCGGCAGCGTCCGTCGTGATGCGCAGGTCTATCGACCCCACGTCCGCTTCGCTCGGGCAAACCGTCGAGCCAGCCTTCGTCTCGACCTTGCCCCACTTGTCGGTGAACTTGTCCACGCATTTGGTGTAGTCGGCGGCCTCCCCCTTCTTCACACCCTTGGAGTCAGCCTTCAGGCGGCAGTTGCCGTATTTGCCAGCCTCCTTGAGCTTGCCCGATTCGCATTTCACGGCCGGGTCGCCTGCACGGGCCGCGAACGGCACGAGGGAGACGGTTAATCCGACCAGAGCAGCTACAATTAAAAGTCGCACGTGTGCCATCAAGTTACCCTCCTGGGGTTGAACATAACGGCGGGGCTTTTATGGGCGGGGATGTCGGCCAGAGTCTATAAATTTTAGGCGCAGGTGGGTATTACGGACAGCGTCCTACAACATTCATGGCGCAACAGGGGGACATTAAAGTCACTGGCGCGGCCGGCAAGATTTGAACTTGCGACCTACGGGTTCGTAGTCCGGTCAAGACGACGAGCAAGAGTAACGCTACACGTGGCTTCGCGTTGTGCGGCGCGCACTTCGACACGTTTCGACATTCTGTGGTTTACGGTGACGTACGCTGGTTTTAGATCCCTAACCGGCACCACGTGGACGGGGGCCTACCCCCACCCCCTACCCCGTTCGTATGTGCTAGGGCCGTGGCTCCGAGAAAACAATAGAAACGAAAGACGCGGGGTGTACGCGTCTAGGAACTTTAAGCGCCGGTGGGGAAGTACTGTGTCGACCCATGTAAACTTCATGGGGTTGAAGCGAACCTAAAAGAGCCTTTTAGTTTAGTCAATGGTCTCCCACGATGGACCGATAGGGGCTGACGTCCATCTGTTTCGGGTTCCCCGACAACTACGCCATTGCTCCAGTGGTTTGCCGATGAGGTGATGGGGAAGTTCTGATGCGGCCGCAAAGGCCGCAAGTTCGCATGTTGTGCCGAGCCCCGATACGAATCTCTAGCCATGACTGAACGAGATCCCGAAAACGAGCGCGACGGCGACACGGATTCAGCTGTCACGCCCGGCTACTCGAACTACGTGCTCGGCGTACTGTTCTTCGTCTACGTCCTCAACTTCATCGACCGACAGGTGCTGTCGGTCTTCATCGATCCCATAAAGAAAGAGTTCGGAGCATCCGACACCGAGATGGGTTTGCTGGTGGGGTTTGCGTTCGCGCTTTTCTACACGATCGCTGGAATTCCCATCGCGCGTTGGGCCGATCGTGGCAACCGCCGAAACATCATTTCGATCGGGTTGGCCGTATGGAGCGCGATGACCGTAGCGTCGGGACTCGCGCGCAACTTCGCGCAGCTGGCCGTGGCACGTGTCGGCGTTGGCGTGGGCGAAGCCGCCGGCTCGCCACCGGCCCACTCGCTGATTTCGGACTACTTCCCGCGGGAGAAGCGCGCGACGGCGATGGGCATCTACTCTTGGGGCATCTACGTGGGCTCAGCGCTCGCGTATTTGGGGGGCAGCTATCTTCTGACACATTTCGACTGGCGTACCGCGTTCTTTACGTTGGGTGCCCCGGGACTTCTGTTTGCGCTGGTCGTTCGGTTTACGGTGCGTGAGCCCGTTCGAGGCCTCTCTGAAACAGGTGTGAGTGACACCGCGGTGACGATTCGCGAAACGCTGGCCCATCTCGCCGGCTGTCGTTCGTGGGTCTATCTGGTCATCGCGACTTCCTGTTTGGCAATTCCGGGTTACGGCGTCCTCATGTGGGGCTTTCCCTTTTTTGGTCGCGTCCACCAGATGTCGCCGATCGAGATCGGTCAATGGATGGCGTTCATCGTGGGCATCGGCGGCGCGCTAGGAACGTACCTCGGCGGGACGCTCGTCGATCGCTTCGGCAAGAAAGACGCCGGCTGGTACATGCGCCTGCCCGCCATCGTTCAATTGGTTGGGCTTCCTTTCGCGTTCGCATTCTTGCTTGCCGAAGAAAGTACCACCGCGATGCTGTTCTTCTTTCCGTACTACTTGCTGACCAACTTCTATGTGCCGGCGATGCATACGGTGAACCAGAATCTGGCAAAACTACGCATGCGCGCGACTGCAGCCGCTATCATCTTGTTCATCGTCAACATCATCGGTGCGGGATTGGGCCCGTGGTTGGTGGGTGCGCTAAACGACTACTTCGCTCAGACCTACGGTGACGAGGCCATTCGCTACTCGTTGGCGTCGATTTCAGCGCTGGGCGGCGTCGGTTCGCTCTTCCTTTATATGTCGAGCCAAACGCTTGCGGCTGATTTGGAGAGAGCGCGGGAGTAGTCGTAGTAGGGTGTATATCTCGACTACAGTGCGAACGCGGGAAACATCGGCATTACGTTCGTAAGCTAGTGTCTAGGAATTTCAAGCGCAGGTGGGGAAGTACAAAAAGCGTCCGACCATCGGCGTTAGGTTAACCAGAATCCGTCGAGACGTTTTGCTTCAAGATTCCTTCGGATCCACACTACTTCCTCGTGTGGGACCTAATCTGTTGAACGGGGGAGTCGTGTGTTGAGAGAAGGCGAGGGATTTTTTTCTCTCATCTCAGGATCTGCCGAACGCGGATTTCGGAAGTGCGGCAGGCTGGCCAAGCGTGCCTTCTTGCTCCGGCTGACCCCAGCCTACGTGCGGCTTCTATTTTTCTTGCGCTTTCACAAGCGGAAAGCGAGGGATATGCGTCCACTCGTGACGTCGCCCTCATTCAACCGCGAAGCCAAACTGATCTATTTGCATGTGCCCAAGACAGCCGGGACTTCATTCGCGGCTCTCTGCGAAGAGAATTACCCCGGAGCCACCGCGATCCATACCAACGCCCGTTACGATGCTGAGACGTGGACGGCGGCGCGAGTCGTCGGTGGGCACTTCCACTATTCGTATTTCGCGGCCGTCGATCCGCAACATGTCTTTCTTGCAGTCGTACGCGATCCGGTGGAACGAGCCCTGTCGCGGTTTCGCTGGTACCAGCACCGGAGTCAGAACCGGAGGTTACGGGAGGAGAGAGGCTTCGATCATGAGTCCATGGCAAACACCTTACGAAACAGCGACTATCGGATGGAATTCCTCCATGACCCGCAGTGTCGGTTTCTTGCTGACTGCTCGCGTTTTCGCGACACCCTCGAGGTCATGCGATCACGTCCCTTCATAGTAGGAACTTTTGAGGAATTGGATCGATGGGTGGCGCTTGTCGCCGAGGAATTCGGTTGGCCACGCCGAGCCTTGCCGGCGATGAATCGCCTGACCGAGGGTCAAGCCGCCTGTGAGGATCAGGAGGTGCTGGACATGTTGCACAAGTACAATCGGGAAGACCAGCGTCTATACGAATTCGTACGCGAGAAGGGCGTGTTCAATTCGTTGTCTGCTGGCCTTGATCGGAGTGTTTTTCACCCGCGAGCATAGGTATCTCAGCGCGCTGGCTTGAGGGCGAACGCGCGCGACATCAGGTCGGCCGCGTCTATGGTGCCGGCAGTGTCGCCGGCAAACTCGTTGTAAGAGCGCTGCACGTTGAACACCAGTCGCTCGGGGGCCTCCCACTCGCCGTAAGGCCCGAGGTCTATCTGCCGGCAGGCGTCGTCCACCGCCACGCCGCGGTCGAAAAACACGCGCGCCTCTCGCAGCACGTAGGCAAAGTAATCGCGCAGGCCCAGCAAGCCGTCAGTATCACACACCGGCCCGTGGCCGGGCACTACCACATCGGGTTCAAGCGCCACCATGGCGTCGAGCGAATCGATCCACAGCTGCGTCGTGCCAGCCCAGCCTATGGGCGTGCACTGGTTGAAAAGCAGATCGCCGGTGAACAGCACGTTCTGCTCCGGAAGGTGAACGACCATGTCGTTGTCGGTGTGCGCCGGGCCCATGGGGATCAGCCGCACTACCGTGCCGCCAAGATCAAGCTCGGTGGCCTCCACGACCGATTCGGTGGGCAGCTCCAGCTCCACGCTCGCGTGGTCAAAAGGGCGCAACTCCTCGGCCAGGGCAGCCTGCGCGGGCTCAAGTGTGGCCGGGTCAGCGTCGGCCAGGGCCTGGAACAAGCCGTGCATCCCGGCCTCGGCCTGCATCGCAGCCGCACAGTTAGCGTGGGCAATGATGCGCGCGCCGCGCATGGCCGAGTTGCCGCCGGTGTGGTCAACGTTGTGGTGAGTGTTCACCAGCGTGCCGGGGCGCTCCGAACGAACGCCCGCGTAAAGCTCCAACAGTTCGTCCGTCAGCGGGCGGTCCCAGAAAGTATCGACCACCAACCCTTCGCCCGAATCGATCAGGCCCGAGTTGCTCCAGCCCAGCACAGTGGCCTTACCGAGCTGCGTAACCGCGTAAACCGAGTCTGCTACCTGCGTGAGTTCCATGCGTTCAGGCTGTATACCAAGAAACAGCTCATGCAACTGGTAGAGGGAGTTCGACAGTGCCCTGCTGGAACAGGATCGAAAGGTGATCGCTGAGTCCCCACAACTCGGCGATCTTGCCATCGGCGATGCGCAGCATGGTCATGTCGGTGAATTCGACAGCCTTGCCGGTAACGGTTCCATCGGGTAGCGGCCCGGTGTTAGTCCCGCGCCAGGGCATCGGCCATGAACCGCAGCCACGAACGCCGCCGTCGATCCTGGTTGAGACTTAGAACGTTATAAGACGCTTTCCGCACTCCCCCACCGGCGCATAAAATTCCTAGACGCGGTAACGTGATTGGGTGTCCCGCTCGCGATTCGTATCATGCACGGCCACAGGTCGCTGCGAATGGGTGACTGTAGTTACACACTCAGGGCGCTGGAACTAAAAACATGAGGCACCGCCGTTGACCGGCGTGGTTATGGATGACAACACGACTGAGAGAGTGCATGATGCTCGACAGTACTTGAGAACCCGAAAGGGCATGAAGGAACCCTCCGTGACACGAAGACGACTGATCCCAGCCCTCGTCGCATTTGGACTTATCTCTGGGGTATTTCTTACTGAGGTCGCCTATCGGATCGCTCGGACTCAAGAGTGTCTTGGCCGGGACGCAAGCTCGTTGTTCGTTCCGAATCAGGACTTCGGCTGGACCCATCGCAAGAACGCAGTGGGCTGGGTGTTTGGCTGTAATGGTCGCAACTACGAATTTCGGAACGAGATCCGAATCAACCGCAACGGATTGCGTAATCGCGAGGTAGAATACGCGAAGCCACCCGGTACGCGCAGAGTTCTTGTCCTCGGCGACTCGATGACGGAGGCCGTACAGGTCTCCTTGGAAGAAACCTTCGTGAGTCAGATCGAGCGTAGCCTTGAGGGCCTAGCCGAGAAAGTGGAGGTTATCAACGCGGGATGCGCAGCCTATGGTACCGACAACGAACTTTTGTTCTACCGCCATGAGGGAACGCACTATGAACCTGACCTCGTGATGCTTGTTCTCTTCGCTCGCAACGATGTCATCGAGATTTCTAAGGCGCTTCACCCTCGCATGTCGATTGCGAGCAGCCTATTCCCTAAGCGCTACTTCGATCTTGACGACAATGGCGAGCTTGTTTTAGATACGACGAGCGTAGGTGTCGTAGCACTCGCCGATGAAGCGATGTATGCTCGCATTTTGGGGTTTGTACGGTCTGAGTTCTTCGTCGTGCGCGCCTTGGAGCGGCTGTTTCTGTCCCAGGACCTCGAAGCGCCAGGTGAGAACCTCCCGAAGGCCGTGATTACTTGGCGGGCGGTGTACGCACGTGAACCAGATGAAGACGTCGCACAGGCCTGGCGCTTGCTCGAACAACTCGTTGCCGCTCTACGCGATGAAGTCCTCGCGTCTGATGCTCAGCTCCTGGTCGCGATCATGCCATCACGTGAAGAGGTGCTCATGGCCCTCCCGAAGGACCGACAGCCTTTCATTGCGAGATTCACCAACAGGTGGGATTTCAACCAGGCCAGCCGTCTCGCGCGTGAAATGTTAGACCGCATTGGGGTTGAGTATGTCGACCTGTTGCCGCCTCTTCGAGAGAACGCCAGAACCTCTGGTGAGTCGGGGTACTATGAGGTCGACATCCATTTGTCGTCGATTGGCCATACAGTGGTAGCAGAGGTGTTAGCGCAGCGACTGATGCGATGGATAGGGAGCGGCGAGAGATTTGCCCCAAGCGAGCGCCAGGACGGCGACAGGTCGTCGAGGGCTTTTCGATCTCGATGAGTTTGTCATCGCTCTCCAATGGGAGGACAGGTCATGCGGGCGAGTCTGGGCGTTTGCTGCGACCCGTTATCTGGCGATTGAACCTGCCCACCTGAGCAGGTTATTTAGACAATCTCTTCAGTAGATCCCGTATGCTCGTCAGCAGGGCGAAACGCACCGCCAGCTCTCGGTCTAAGTCACTAGTCAACTTCTTGTTCTTCGACGCCTCGTACACCGCATCCTTCAATACGTCGCCACATTCCGAGTCGAGCTCAGTTAGTTTTTGCACCAAATCGACTTCTCGCTCTTCTGTATCGTCCTCGCCGTAGATGTAGTTCTCCTGTTCCTCCGGTGAGAGTCCGATAAAGTCCGAGCCGCCTGAGATTCCTGATGGAATGGATCGCTCTTTTGCTTCGCGGAAAGCCCGATGCGCGGCGGCCCACTCGTTGCTTAACTTCAGCATGGAGTCTGAGTCCGTTCCTTCTTGCGACTCGCGCATCTGCTTTGTCTTTCCTTGCTTGGATCCTGGCGTATGCACTATCAACCCGCCTCCGAACAGCGGGTCCGAGCGTTTCCAAGTACCTTCTATAACTTTGCCCATCTTTTGTTTTATCCTCGCTCCATTCGTTGGAGACATAACTGCTATCCGAGAAACCCCATCAACATCCACCGCTCCCTCAAGCCCTTCACGAAACCTAGCGGCAGGTAGTACTGGGTGTAGGGTTTGTCGCCTACATTATGTTTGCCAGCTCGGCCAGATCTTCTTCGGAAAGCTCCGGATTTAACTCCCGAAGAGTACGACGAACGTACGACTCCCCCGACCCGCTGGTTGAGTCGTCTGAGGTCGTCTCCGCTTCCCTCGCCTCTTGCTCTTGTAGCACGGTAAAGACGTTCAGCAGCGGACCTAAGAGCCCCGCTGATTGGAGGCCCTCCGCCAACCGATTCTCCCGATCCGAAACCTGACCCTGGACCGAGGTCGGTTCCGCCGCCTTGCCCGAAGCCGGACGATTTGAGTCTTTGGATTTGTTCGCCATACCCTGCTTCCTCCAGAATGCTATGGAACTCGTTCTTGCGCTTAAAGTTTTTAGACGCGGATGTTCGCCCGTTATTCGCTCGATACGGTTTCGCTATGAAATTGTTGCGCTACTGGGTCCCGTTCTGACCCACTGGTCAGGGTATTCTCGTAAGCGTCGTTGAGGGGCCGGGCTGTCACTAGACGCTGCTGGGCGCCTTCTGAAACGGTGGCGTCCGTCGAGCAAGGCACAGCGACTGGCACATGAGCGTGTTAAACGAAACCTGGGGCTCCTGACACAATTTTGTACTGTAAAGTACCGGCGTCGATACCACTCGGAGGCAATGAGCTGGCTCGGTGAGCATGCTGCCTACCCGTTCAGTGCTCGCGAGAAGGTAACTCTATCCGAGGAGTGAGGCGGCAATACGACCTGCACTGAGCTGGTGGGCGAGTTATCCCCACTCATTAATGTCACCGTGGCTTGGGTATATAAGGATGCAGGCCGCCGCTGAGCAGAGGTGAAATATGAAGCCGGGCCATCAGCACCGATAAACCGCTCGATGTGCCGTGCCGCCGAAGCGGCACGGCACGAGCATGAAGCAGTTATCCGCGCTGTTTTAGCAGATCGCGGATTTCGGTGAGGAGTATTTCTTCAGCCGGCGGCTCGGGCGGAGCCTTCGGTGCTTCTTCTTCCTGGCGCTTGAGCGAATTCATCCCCTTCACGAGCAGGAAGACCGAGAAGGCAACGATCAGGAAGCTGATGACATTGTTGGTGAAGATGCCGTAGTTGATCGTGGCGGCACCCGCTTCTTTGGCTGCTTCGAGCGAATCGAAGCTGTCGCCGTTGAGCGTGATGAACAAGTTCGAAAAATCGACGCCTCCGAGCAACAAACCGATCGGCGGCATGATTACGTCAGCGACCAGCGACTTGACGATGGTCCCGAACGCACCGCCGATAATGATTCCGACCGCCATATCAATGACGTTACCTTTGACTGCAAAGTCCTTGAATTCCTTCCACATGGTTGTTTGTTCTCCTCTTCAGCCTTGAAATTAGTACCCTGCAGCAGCACCGGCAAAAACAGAAGCCGGCGAGTCGTCGCGGAGACGAATGCAACCTACGATATCGGTTTACATACGTCTACGCCGGTCAACGGTTGGCGCCTCTCGAAGAAATCCGACAACAGGGTCTTCGCACCGAGGAAGCATAAGCGCCGCGCTGGTATCGATGGTTGCTTGGCGGGCTGGGTCGGATGGTGAGCCGGGGGGGAGCGTTAAGCGACAGGCGGCGGGGGAATCCGCCTACTGGATCTAGTGTTGGCGACTCTGCTTCCCCTATCCTATGCGATCTCCGTTGCCCCCCAGTACGCGCGGTCTAAATCGACCTGTGTGTAAGGGCTACTCTGCCCCAAAATATCCCCGATGCCATGGAAGGAACGCAGCGCCTCGGATGAGTGAGGCAGAGGTGAGAGATGTAGACCGGGGCACATGCGTGACACCGACGATCACTACAAGAGAACTTGATCGCGCGGTCCCGGATTCGACGAGACATACCGCGTAGGCATTCCCTGCTGGGTCAGAAGCGTCAACTGTGCTGGACCACGCGCAGTTAGTGGGCTCCCCCTGACTGGGATCGGGCCAGAGCGCCGTGCAGATGTCTGCCTGCGCACCGGTGTAACCCCAAATCACCCCACTCCGCTCAGCCACCGCAGCGCAGTCAGTCCCAAGCTTTTCAAGTTGGGACAGCTTGGGCAGCTCGAGGTTGCAGCCGTCGGTCAGGCAGGCGAAGTCCGTGCCATCCGACTTTCCACCGTTGATCACATCTGCGAGGTAGGTCTTGTGGTCGTCGAGCGAGCGCGGTTGGTTGTCGGACGAGATGTGCCAGCCAATGCCGGTCTCGGCGTCCCAGACGGCTGCCGTGCTGCTGTTGTTCTCAGTGGCGTAGTAACCCATAACGGGCAGCGGGCGCTGGGCTACCTGGCAGCCTTTTATGTACAGCTCGCACTTGTCGCCGCTTGTGAGATCAGCCATGTAGATCTTGCAGCTTGGCGGGGCGATGACGGCCTCGGCTGCGTCGTTGCTCACCACGCAGTTCCTGCCCTTGCCGCCGGCCTGGCAGGTGTCTTCGTTGGCGAAGCTATGCCAGAGCGTCACGTCGTTGAAATCGTAGTCGCCCAACGAGTACAAGACCGTGCCGCCTGCCTTGTTGACAAACGAGTACGCTATCGCGCCGGTTTTCTTGTCCTGCTTGGCCTTGCATTTGATCTGGGCCCCGGCGGGTGCGGCAATGGCGATGGCCACAAGCGTTGCGGTGATGGTTACGAAGATATTTCTTAGTTGCATGTTGGTGCTCTCTTGCCCTGCGCGCTGAATTGCACGCTCGACCCGCGAGCCTAGCACCGCTGCCGCGTGCCTGTCTATGTTTAGCAGCCCCCATGTGGGGACACTTGTGACGCGATCGGTGCCGGGGTGCACACGCGGCTGAGGCTAGCCGCGCGCGGCGCGTTCGGGCAAACCCCGGCCTACCGTCATGCCGTCATGGACCCTTGGCCTTGTAGTTCTAGGCCTCCTTCTTGGTGAACGACGAAAAGGTGGTTTTGAAGCAATCGATCGGGCCGCCGGAGCATCGGGCCATGAACCGCGGTCACGAGCGCTGCCGTTGATCCTAGTTGACACTTAGAACGTTATAAAAGGCTTTTTGTACTTCCCCACCGGCGCTTAAAATTCCTAGACACGGGTCCAAGTTCGAAGACGTCGAAAATTTCGATATCGAAGCTAATGAAGCTCCATTTCGATTCATGCAGCATTGCGTTAGTACGCTTGACTCAGTGTGGCAACTGCCCGACGCGAACGTGTTTTGCTTTAATTCCTTCGTACCCGAGTGCGGTCATACCGAATACGCGCGCGGCCGAGCGCATGAGCTCATCCTCTCGACTCGAGACAACGCCGTCTGCAACCGAGAGCTCGACGAGAATCTCGATGATACTGTCACACAGTCGATCACTTTCCGCATACGTCTGGCGGAATTTCTCCGCGTAGTCGGAAAGCTCCAACGGCGAGTTCGCCGCATCTCGAAAGACTTTCAACGCAAGCGCCTTGGTTTTTCGATCGAGCCTCAGATGCAAATCGATATAGGCTTCAACCTTGGCGGTCTCTTCCGATGAGACCCGCGTATCGGCCTCAGCGAGCTTTCCCAACATGGAGAAGACACAGGTGATGAATGCCGCGCGTGCTTCCGCCGGGATATTCATCTCCTGGGACTGTCTAGTGATTTTCGGGGAAGTCGACTCTCGACGCTTAGCGATGCGAACGGCGCCCCATACGGCAGCCGCCAGGACAAGTAAGGCCAACAGAAATGTGCTGCTCATGATACTCGTGTCGGAGGGTCTACGGACCGCCCTTCCTCTACTCGGATATCACGGAGACCTAGTCAAGTTGGAGTCGCCTCAGGGTCGGCAGCCTAGGTACTTGGACTATCGAGTGCACCTCGACCGCGTACTCGGCGGGGGCCCGTAGAACGCCTCTCCATCGCCAGGGTATCGGCACCGATAAACCCTCGCTACAAGCGCCGCCGTATGGTGCGGGCATGAAGCCTCGCTTCGGGGGCGCCCGAAGACTAGGCCGAAGCCCGGTGAGCGGGGATCACGGGAACGAGCAGGTGCGACGGATGCTCGGCACTCGCGTGAAGGACGTGGAGCCCCCGGTTGTCCGATACATCCTTTCTAAACGGCGGCGAGGGGCGAATCTCGTGTCCCGCGATAATCAGTTCTAACGATTCTCCCGCGCGAAAGAGCGTGCTGCTCGGGTATATCTCCATGGCAACCTCGGCCACCTCGCCCGGGCTGAGCTTCTTCTCCTTCCGGAGCGGCAAGAAGGGAAGCCACGGTGTCGACCGGGCCTCGTCGATCTCGCGCGCCGCCACCCGGGCAAAGCCACGGGACACGCCGTCGTTCTTGTTGCCCACGCTGCCGTAGAAGGGCACGCGGCGGCCAGTCACGTCGCACTTGTCGAGGACCGCGCACAGAACCAGGTCGTCGGGCGCCGGGCCCGGAGAGTCGCCCGCGCGCACTTCCACGAAGAGGCGCAGGACCATGTGCCCGGTGATCTCGGTATCGGTGTCGAACACGTGGCGAAAGACCCGACGGCCCCGCCGCGCGTCGTACGTCCCTTCGCTGGGAACAGCCGGTGGCAAAGGCCCCAGTGCCTCCAACTCCGGATCGAGGTAGAAGCGGTCGTAGCGGGTCGCCGGAAGCGGCCAGGCTTCCTCCTCGCGCACTTCGACGATTTCGTCGCGCGAAGCCCGTACCTCGAGGCGCACCGGGGGTCGAGAGGCAAAGCCATTTTGGCTCTCGACCTTTACGAAGCAGTCGAAGAAATCGCAGGTGAGTTCCTGCACCTCTTTCGAGTAGTAGGCGTCCCACTTGAGCCGGCGGTGGGTGTAGAGCCATTTCTGCCGGGAGCCGATTCGCAGAAACGCCTTGAAGGCCCCCGGGTTGTGCACCCCCTGGTCGGAGAAGGTGGCGCAAAGCAGCGTGGGAAGATCGATCGCCTCGAGATCGGGTTGCTTGGCCTCGGCCCAGTCGTCGTAGACGGGGTGCTGATCGTGCCATTCCAGCGGCGTTCCCCCCTCGACCGCAACGAAGTCCTCGACACTCCCGGCCAGTACGGGCTTCACCTCGGTAAACCACCAGAAGATCGGAAAACCCGTTTCGCGCACGCCGCCGGGGACGAACAGGTCGCGGGCGATATCGGCCACACCCTCCCAGGGCGAGATGGCCTTGAGCGCAGGAGGGGCCTGGCCGTAGGCGCGACACGCCGCCACGTGGTACTGGCTGATCGCAAGAAAGCTCACACCGTTGAGACCAATGGAACCCGTGCACCAGGACTGCGCCCCGACCCACTCGATGGCGTCGTAGAAGGCCTTGCCCTGGTGTTCTGAGAAAACCGACGGCTCGCCCCCGCTATTGGCGTAACCCGGCAGGTTGAGATTGACCACGGCGTAACCCCTGGAAAGCCAGAAGTTGGGATCGGGCGCTTCCCAACTGGTCGCCACCGAGAACTCGGGCTTTCCCTCCTGGGGGATCAGCCGGTACTGCTGGGGCGGACCGCCCAACGGGGTCTTCTTGAGATAGGGAACCAGGCGGTTGTCGTACGGGTGCGCGCACATGACCACTGGCATCGCCTCGCCCCGCGCTTCTCGGGCCTTCGAACGAAATACGCTCGCCGTGAGTTCGAAACCATCGGAGACCGGCACCTTTACGTCGAAGTCGCAAAGCAGGTCCGGGGCCACCGGCGTGAGCCGACACGCCGGGCGAAAGAATTGCCCGGTGCGCAACGCCCGCAGGGCGACCGGCGACACGTTACGGAGGAGTTGGACGATTTCGTCGAGCGACGGCATGCCCAGACTCTAGACCGAGTTCGGGGACGAACCCATCGGATTGCGCCGTTCCCCGTGTTTTCAGAACCTAGGATGTGTCTAGGAATTTCAAGCGCAGGTGAAGAAGTACGGAAAGCGTCGTATAATGTTCTAAGTGTCAACTAGGATCAACGGCAGCGCTCGTGACCACGGTTCATGGCCGATGCCCCGGCAATACATTGATTACCGAATCGGATGCCGGGCGGGCGTTCGAAACAACGGCCGACGGCAAGATTGTCTGGGAGTTCTACAACCCCCACTCAGCCGGCGAGCAAGACGAGTATATTGCAACGCTCATGGAAGTGGTTCGCCTTCCTCAATTCTTCCCAACAGACTGGCTCGTAGAATAGCTATCATGACTTACGCGAGGCCAGAGAGATGACAAACGAAGAACTCCTAAGAACGGCCTGTCGGGTCATTTGGACCGAAGGCGACACCGACCGAATTGAGGAGTTCTACGCCGAGGACTTCCAAAGCCATGTATCTCCGGTGGGCCCGAGTTGGGGGAGCGGCTTGCGTGACTTAAAGACATTGGCCGACCAGCTCCGATCCGCGTTTCCGGACTATCGCGAGAGCATCGAAGATCTCATCTGCGACGGCGACCGGGTTATGGTGCGCTTGACGATCAAGGGCACGCACAACGGCGCGCTTGGCGGCGTGCCAGCGACGGGAAGGGAGATCGAGATAACCGACATGTCGATCTTCCGAATCGCGAACGGAAGGATCGCCGAACAGTGGGCACTATCCGACTACATGTCTCTCTATCTGCAATTGGGCCTGATTGAGTTGCCGGTGGCGTAACCGCAGGATGCGTGCGCAGGGGTGCGCGGGTTCAAGGCCAGGGTATCCGAGGCAGAGCATGGCGCGGCCGGCAAGATTCGAACTGGCGACCTACGGGTTCGAAGTTCTATTGAGGGTATGCTGACGCCGTGGGAAGCGAATCGCCCCAGGTCCCCTTGCCAGTCTCTATCCCTGCCGTCCCTGCTCGCGCCGAACCAAAAGAACTAGCTTGCTAGTTTAGCGTAGGCTGAGAAGCTGAAGGTGTTACTTGCCGCGCAGAGAAACGCCCCGGACCTTTCGGTGCCGGGGCGCTTCAAGAGATCGGCTAACGCCGATCAAATTAACAAATCATCCAAATCACCAAATGATCGATCACGAACCGCCGCGTACAGCACGTACTCGGGCGAGGACCCCCTTAGAGATGGTGTACGAGGAGCCGGCGCTGAAGCTAACGCCCCACACAGAGAGCGGGTCGCCGTCGTCGGCAGAAGCCGACCAGTAGCCCTGCGGCGTGGTATCGCCGAACACCGACTCGTCGATACACGGAGCGCCGAACGAGCAATCGGCGATTGTCAAAAGTTCGTCAATCTGCGGCATCCGCCAATCGCAATGTCCGCCATACCCGCCCACGACTGCCGCGCCATCACCGCTCTCACAGTCGTTGAGTCCGTATAGGAACTCGATAAACGCCGTCCCGTCGGGCTCCGTGAACCCTCCGCCTCCGTCAGACCATGTGTAAGAGTTGTCCGTATCGGTTAGCCCACCGGCGGCGTCCGTCTTTTGCCACTCAAGCCCCGTCTCATGATCGATCACCGTGCCAAGGCCCGTGTCCTCATAGCGAACACCGGAAAGCTGTATCGCGATCTCGGCAGCGTCAGCCGTGATCCGTGCATCCATGCTCACCTGGTCGCCTTCGCTCGGGCAGATGCCAACCCCGGCTTTCGTTTCAGTCTTCCCCCACTTGTCCGCGAACTTCGCTTCGCACTTCGCGTAGTCCGCAGCCTCGCCCTTCTTCACCGCTTTCGCATCCGCCTTCAGACGGCATGCCGAATACTTGCTCGCTTCCTTCAGCTTGCCTGATTCGCATTTCACGGCCGGGTCGTCTGCACGGGCCGCGAGCGGCACGAGGGAGACGGTTAATCCGACCAGAGCAACCACACTTAAAAATCGTAGGTGTGTCATCAAGTTATTCTCCCGGGGTTGAACATCACGGCGTGGCTGTGGTTTATGAGCGGGACTGCCGAAAACCGTAGCGAGTATGTCGGCCTGCGTCTAGAGATTTTAGGCGCACGTGGGGGCGCTTGAAGTTCCTAGACGCCGGCACCGACGAACCGTCACTACGAGCGCCCCCATGTGCGCCATCGCGACAAAACCATCCGATAAATCTTGAACCGCTCGGTGCCCAGGCGTAGTCACCGACACTTTTCTCCTTGTTTTAGGGCGTAAATATTGTTTGGCTGGAACGCATGATGAATTCTACGCGACACCTGAACGAGAAGCTGCGTGCGCCGCAGATGTTTGCGGCCCTAGCCGCATTGGCCTTCGCATTTCAGCCGCTCTCCGTCCGCGCTGCAACCCTGGTCCACGACTATCAGCTGAACAACAGCACTGCCGACGCGATGGCAGGGCCGTCGATGGTCCTGCCAACCCCGAGCGGACTCGATGCCACCGGCTACACGTTCACCGCGGGCAACGGTCCGAATGTGACTGGCGCGATCCCTTCTGATTCCTATTCGATCGAGATCTACATGCGCACACCAGCCGACCCCTCCCCCTACAGCGCCCTCATCAACTGGGACAATATTGTCGGCGACAACTCGCTGTTCGTAGACGACTACGAGCTACAACTATACGAACTCGAACCCGGCACGAGTGGCGGTCTGATCCATTCGAGTTCTGTGCAGCATCTCGTGTTCACGCGCAGCGATGCGACCAAGCAGGTGCGAGTCTATGTCGATGGAGCGGTTGCCTTGGATTTCCTGGACCCCTCGGGCGTCGTCGCCGCCCCCTCCAGTGGTGTCATGCATTTCGGCCGAGACAACAACGGTGAAGAAGCGGACGGGTTCATCGACTACATTCGAATTTACGATGGAGCGCTTACCCCGGCGGAGGTCGCAGCGCTCTCTCCGGTAGCCTGTGAGCGGGTCCTCGGCACCCTGGACATTCACTGGGAGGCAGTGGTTGGCCCATGGACGCCGTGCACTGCCGTAGAATATACTGACGGCACCCTGGCCGATGCCGCCGACGGTGACGTGACGATGTCGGGCATCGCCGGTGATGGCTACTGCATCGGTCTTTCCGCATACACGCTTGCGGTTTCCCCCGATGGCCTCTCTTTGGCGGGCACTGACACGTCGGATCCGAGCGACTTGGTCCACTTCAACTGGACCCGCGCCCCGGGCGAGAGCTGCTTCTCCGGACGATGGATTTGGACGGACCCCTCGGACATGGTCTTGCACGAATGGGTGGGGACGATTGCCGCCGAACCCTTCTTAGGCTCAGCAGTGTCTCGGGCGATCACCACGGTCGGTCTCCTCTTAACCGATCCGGCGACACCGCCGGCGGCGACGTCGCCCCTGAACACCGCAAGTCGGCAACTCGGACTCGCTCAGTCCCAGCTAAGTGGGGTTCCGCCCAACCCGGTAGCCGCCCTGAGAAAGATCCGACTGGCAGTGAGGTCACTAGAGAGGGCCGTCAACAGGGGGCTCGACCCCGCCTCGGTCGCACAGACCCTCGACGACCTGGTCGGGTTCGCCCGCGAAGTGGCCGACAACGCCATCTCCGATGCCATCAACCGAGGCGGCAAGTCGAAGAGGATCGCGCGAGCACAACAGCATCTTGCCAGTGGCGATGCCAAAAGAAGTTCTGCGCAGTGGCCGGACGCGATCACGAAATACAATGCCGCTCTTCGCAAAGCCCTAAGCGCTTAGACTGCGACCTTTAGCACGCGAGCTAGCAGGGGCAACGCCATGACATCAGCCGAGTGGAACGTTCGTGAAGTTCGGGACGCAAAATAGTGGTGATGGAATCCGTCACTCAGGATCCGGGCCCTTAATCTCGTTGCCAGAACGTGCGGCGCTGATGAAACCATACGCCCAGCATCCATCCGCGACTATCAGCAGCGGCGAGGCAGCGATACAGAAGGCAAGGTTCGACCAATCCCTCTGCGAAGAGAAATGCGCCAGGAGGTAGACCAGCTTCGCGAAGGGAGCAAGGAGCATGACCCCGGGATTCCGCGTGACGAAGAAGTGCTTGTTCGACAACAATCGCCATCGGTACCCGCTTCTTCCCAGCTTCGCCTGGAAAGTGATTAAACGTTCAAAAGACCCCTTGTTCAGGTGTTTGACGACCAGGCTGCCGTCGAAGAACGATGTCTTCCCGTCGCGGATAAGTTCGTGATTCAGGATCAGGTCCTGTGCGCGGCAGGACAGAAACCGCCTCTTCCCGAGCGCCGTACGTCGGTACCCGCAATTCACGCCGGGTAAATAGGGTGAATTGGTTCGCGAGCCGCGACGTTTTGCCGGCAGGCAGCGAATGAACTCGAGAAGGTCCGAAACGCGCGGGCCGATATTCGAAGGAACCGCTGATTCCACCGCCCCGCCCGTGAAATCATAGGTCTCCAGGTGTCGCGCCAAGGTGTCGATCCATCGCGGCGGGACACGCGCGTCGGCGTCGGTGAAGAGAATCTTTTCGCCCCGCGCGATAGCGAGGCCGCGATTCCTGGCCTCACCACAACTCAACCGTTCAGGAGAGTATTCCAGGCGAACTCGGGGAGCATGCTTCTTGACGATCTCCGCTGTCCCATCCTGCGAGCTGTCGACAACGATGATCTCATAGTCATGTTCCGTACTTTGGCTGAGGAGGCACTCAAGGGCTCCGCCGATATTCTCCACCTCGTTATACGACGGAACAATTACGGAAATGCGCGGGGCGGGACGGTTCATTTTTCTTCCGTCCGACGTGATCCTGGCGCCCTCGTATCAGCTCGCTCCATACGACCCTGGCTCTCTGCCCAGGCCCTGTACTGGTCGGATGCCGCAAGGAACCCGTTCTCGAGGAGGTCGCGAACGCTCTCAAAGGAGGAAGTACACTGTTCACGGAAATCCAACCGGGCCTCTGTCATCCTGCGCATGTACGCCTGGTACTCGACGGAACCCCGGTAGTACTGCTTTTCCCGGACAGCCTTTCGCACGAGATCAAAAACTCCGGGCGTAAACTTGTAGTGCATCAAAACAGTGGAGAAATCAGCGACCCGAGCGTTTACGGCCCAGTGATTGTTGTTATCACGGCGACTTCTCCCCGAAGTTTTGAGAAGACTGTGTTTTGTCAGGCAAATATCTGGAAGGGAAAAGCGATGCCCTCGGGCACCGCCCCAGTGGGCGAGGATGCCGGGATTCGAGATCACGCACCCCTTCCCACGAGGCAATCTCTCCCTGCGAATGTGGTTGGTGTCGTAGAAAGGATAGTCGTCCGGGGAAAAGGTCCAATCAACATCTTCCCTCAATTCCAGGGGCAAGCGGTCCAAGAGTTGGCAAACAACCGCGGTGTAGGAATGGCGGTTTAGGTACGCAGTAAGCGCGTTGAGGGGAATCTTCTCCGACCATGGGTAGTCGAAGAACTCGTCGATATCGACACACAGAGACCAGGCGGTTCCACCAAATCTTCGGACGAGATAGTCCTTGAAAAGATAGCGAGCGTACTTGTAGGGACGTGCAGACTTCAGAATCGTGACATTGTCGAATCGAGCGGCTCTTTCGATGCTGTCGTCCGTCGAGTTGTTGTCGAGCAAGGCAACGTGGCGAACTCCGAGGGCGAAATGATGTCTCAAAAAGGGCTCGATGTAGGGGGCTCCGTCCCGCAGCAGACAGACGAGAACCACATCATCCTCCCCGAGAAGAACCGATTGAGGGCCATGCACATGTTCGATCCCGAGTAACCGCTCGCTCCGGCTCAAAATGTCATGGGCTAGCAGCGCGGCGTGATTGATCATTTGGCTCTCAAGGCAACCCAGTCTTCGTAGGCGGAAGTTACCTGCAGGAAGCCGTTCTGCAGCAGGTCGTCGATGGAAGCAAGCCTGCTCATGCCGCGGGAAAGCGGTCCGCCGTGATCCAATGAGCCCTGTTTCTCCTTGTAAGCCCTATACTCACTGGAGTCCTGGTAGTAACTCCTCGCCCGGATCGCAGCGTCTATCTTCTCCGGGAATCTTGGCGTGAATTTGTAGTGATATAGAACCGAGGAGACATCAGCTACGTGTGCGTTCCCGATCCCGTGGGACCCGTAGAACGTCTTGATTTTCTTGTCGTAGAAAACAAGGGGATGTTTCAGCAGCTTGGGAGCGATACCGAAGATTTCTCTTCTGACTCCACCCGAACGGGATTCGATGGCCGTATTGCTGACCCTGTTGTTCACCATCGTTACGTAGTCATCGTAATTTTCGGTTTTGACGAAAGACACATCATAAAGTGCGAAGTCCGACGGGTGAAATTCGCGACCTGGATTCGCAGAAAACAGCTTGCCGTCGTTCGGAATCATATCGAGTAGATATGCCGTCGCCGCCGTATAAGCGTTGGCATTCAGGTAGCCGATGAGGCCGTGCAGCGAGATCCTGTCCGAGTGGGGAAAATCGAAAAACTCGTCGATATCAACCGCCAGGACCCATCCCCCATTGGAAAAATTCTCAACCATGAAGCGCCGGATGACGTTCTTGTAGATTCTGAAATCGAGCGTCGTTCGGTACAGGGAAACTCTTGAATACTTCCTGGCGATTTCCGCCGTGCGATCCCTCGATCCGTTATCCACCAAGACGACATGATCTGCCTGCAAGGTCGACAGGTAGTGATCCAGGAAAGACTCCAGGTACTCCTCTCCGTCCTTGACCAGGCAGCAAACCACGACCTTTTCCTGGTCGAAGACAATCCCTTCCGGCCCGAATACATGGTCGATTTTTCGCTTCAGGTTGATCGAATAGATCGCAACCAGGAAGTCGTAACAGGAAGCGAAACACCATTTGACCAGGGATCGGGTTGCCCTGGGCCGTGAGAGTTTCGTGAACAGGCGAACGCACTTTTCCAGGATCATCAGAGCGTCTTTTTCCGGCTGTCTCTGTGCATCAGGTCGTCGTTACCCCGCCCGCGCAAGAGTCCGTAGTCGTCATCGACATGAATGCCCGAAATGACGGAGAACCTGAGGTAGTAATCAAAAGCGACTCTCATGAGGAGAATGGACCCAACACCAAGCCTTTGCCGAATTCCTGCCAGCTTCGTATCCGAGCAGGCGGTCCGGATCTGGTCGGGGAATTGCGAGAGGAGCGGGGATTGCATTCCCCACAGAAGCCGCTGCCGGATCGTCACCAGGGGACTTTCTTTCAGAGCCTTGCGATAGCGGGAAAGTCGGATCCGGGCCTGCTTGCGGGATAGATCCTTCCAGGTACGCCTTGCCGGGTGTCGGATGACCGCACCCTCGGCATACAATTGCCGATAGCCCCGGGCATGAACCTCTTTGCCCCATTCCTCGTCGCTACCCGTGCAGGATTCGCGGTTGAACAATCCGACAGCGTGGAACAGCGACTTGCGCGCAAAGAGATTGGCGGTCGTACTGTATCCTTTCTCCCTGATGTAAGCCTCCTGAGGAAACGCGAACAGGAACTCGAAGAGTTCGCAGGCAGTGGGCTTGCGCGGATCCTGAAAAAAGAGGCTGATCTTTCCCCCGACGTACTCGCATCCGGGAACATCGATCAGCATCTCTGTACCTTTCTCGATCCAGTTCCGTTCCGGAATACAATCCGAATCCGTGAAGGCCAGAATTCCTCCTTTCGCAGCCAGGATGCCTCGATTCCGGGCGGCCGCCTGCGAAGGATAGTCCTCAAACAGCATGATGGCACGGCTGTGTGCCTCTACCACGTCTTCAACATTGTCACTCGAGCCGTTATCGACGACGAGAATCTCGTACTTGTCGCTGGGGTATTCCTGTCGGGCCAGGGCCTCCAAGCATTTCGCCAGGCCAGCCGCATTGTTCAGAACCGGAATGATGACCGATACGAATGGTCTGCTTGGTCTCGGCAAATCCATGATCAATGTTCGATACTCGAGCCGCGCCCGCCCGCCGGGATCCGGTCAAAGGGGCGAAACAACCCGGACTCCGCCCCCCGACCCTTTTCGCAGCCTTTCCTGCCTTCTTTCGTTTCGAAACATCAGGAGGCTGATGAACCTCCTATCCAGAAAAAGAAGCGCCAATCTGAAAATCTTCTTCAAAATATTGCTTCGCGCGACAATCGGAAGTTTATTCAGGAAGGGGTTGAGGTAGGCGCGTTCTCTCCGATACCCGGGCTCTTTATACTTGACTTCGTCGAACTCCCATTTCCTGCCGAACCTCTCCATGCTTGCGTAATGCCATTTATCGCTCCAGCGCAACATGAAGAACTCCAGATCGGACCTTTCCGGGAGTTCGGGCAGGTAGGTCACGATAGATCCCGGTTCCATGTAAACCTTCCCGCCACAACGCGTCACCATCATGCAGAAATCGATATGCTCGCGTGTGCTCATCAGGCCTTCGTCGAGAGGCCCGGTACACGCAATGACCTCGCTACGCACCAGCATGCAATGGAACTCCACGTAGTCCCATCTGCCCCGGTGAATTCCATCCCCAAGGAGTGAGACTTTTCCCTCGTACCGGGTGCCTCCGTGAGTGTCCTTGTTGCGGAAGGACCTCGTCAGGATTGCTCCTTCTCTCTCCTCGGTAACAAAGGTGCGCCCGCCGCCATTGTGGATGTTCTCGTGCAAGGGCCTGCCAATACAAATGAGCGGTGCTACGGCGGCCGCGCCTGTTTCCTCGGCACATGCCAGAAGAGGCTCGAGCCAACCCGGCGATACGACGATGTCGTTATCGAGGAAAACGGCAAACTCGGTGTCCACCCGAGCCAGGCCGATATTCCGGGCCTGGTTCGGAAACAGATAATAATCGGTCTGAACCAATACGAAGCCTCGATTCCCGGCTTCGGCCTCGAGACAACTCCGAATATGTGCCGGTGAATTGCCGTCCACGTAGATCAGCTCGAACGGCAATTTTGTGTGTTCATAAACGCTTTCCAGGGATTCCCGGCTGCCGCTGAAGCGCTCGCGCTGGGTAACGACAATCGTGACTTTTGCCTTTGGCATGGTCGAGTCTCTCCTCGAAGGGAGATGCAATTCTCCGTGGCACCCGCACCCGCGGCGCCGGTCTCTTTCAGGTCATTCCTTCGGTGGCTTCAAGAGAGTCGAAGCAGAGTCATGGTTGCAAGAAGTTTATGGCAAACATCCTTTGTGTCCAGGTGGCGGCAATTCTGTGCAGCACGATCGTGTCAATACTTTCGGGGGCCACTCACCCGGCCCTTGCGCAGACCTGCGCAGACTCGGCATCGTGTCGAAAATGTATATGCGTTTAGGAATTTTAAGCGCCGGCGGGGAAGTACAAAAAGCATCCGATAACGTTCTAAGTGTCAACTAGGATCAACGGCGGCGCTCGTGGCGAGGGTTCATCGGTGCCGATGCCCTGGCTTAGACGCCCAATCGGGGGGCCCTGGTCATGGACAGAAGAATAGTCTTGGTAGTAGGCTCGTGGGTTGCCGGGAGGGAACCCACTATGCCTATTAATTCTTTAGTCTCGTTCATTTTTACGTGTGTCGCTGCGGCAGCATTTGTACTGACTACGGCTGCCAGTGGTCAGGCGCTTGAGCTTTGCGCCAAGGCTGACAAAAGCGACCCAACCCAGCCGAAAGAAAAGTCAAAGATATCTCTGCGCTCTGCATGCAAGCCGGGCAAGGAGGTGTCGGTTGGTACGACCGATGATCTAGCGGCGATAGCCAGCAAGGCTGACCAGTCGGCTGTAGACGCACTTGAAGCGAATTCTCTTTCTTGTGCCTCACAGCTTGGTAACGACGTATTCTTTGACGGTTGCAACGTACACGTGAGAAGCGGGGCGGGAACAACCTCTGCGGCGATCAACGGTCTGGGCAACCTGATTGTGGGTTACGATGAAGACGATGGGGCTGACGACAAGAGCGGCTCGCACAACTTGGTTGTGGGCCCTAATCACTCATACAGCAGGTACGGTGGCTTTGCGGCGGGCTATAACAACAACGTAAGCGGTAACTACTCGTCGGTCAGCGGCGGGGGCTACAACACCGCCAGCGGCACCTGGTCGTCGGTCAGCGGCGGACAACTAAACGCAGCTGAAGGCAGTTCCTCTTGGGTCAGCGGCGGGGCGAACAACATTGCCAGCGAGAGCTACTCATCGGTCAGCGGCGGATGGGAAAACACCGCCAGCGGTGAAGCTTCGTCGGTCAGCGGCGGGTACCAAAACTCCGCCAGCGGCCCGCGCTCCTCGGTCACCGGCGGGAGGGAAAACACCGCCAGTGGCCGAGACTCGTCCGTCAGCGGCGGGTACGGCAACATTGCCAGCGCGCATAGGTCGTCGGTCAGCGGCGGGCTCAATCGCACTGCGGCGGACTCGGACGACTGGGCCGCCGGCGCGCTGTTCGAGGACGAGTAAGGCCGGGCTAGGCATCTGCCCGAGCGAAGGCGACCAGGGGAGCATAAACGCACGCATCACCACCGATGCGGCCGACGCGGTGACGTTGCTTTTTGGGTACGCGGCTCGCGGTGCATGGAGTACGGGGCTGTTGGGGTTGCGAGTTGGCGAGCATGTGTGGAAGTATGCTGACAAGTCTCTCTGACAATGACTGACCATATACCCAGTTCCCGGAAGGTTCAGCCTGCACTCGATGCGGAAACGCAGGGCCTGGTCCGTTCACCCCGTATCGCGTGGCGCACCGTCGCGCTGTTTTTTTTCCTCTACGGCGTAATCGCTCTTGCCTCGACGGCCGCGCTGACCGGTCGGATCTCGTTGTGGTCGGGCATGCTGATCAACGGCATCGCGGCATACGCCATGTTCAGCGTGGCGCACGACTCTATCCACAGTTCGGTAGTTGGGTATTCGCGGGTCAACGAGCTCCTAGGTAACCTCGCATTTTTTGCACTCGTACCGTTCGTTTCCGTGGCGGCCGGGCGCTGGGTTCATATCGAGCACCACAAGCATGCCAACGAGAGAGGGCAAGACCCCGACGAATGGGTACACGGCGGACTCGCTGCCATTCGGCCGCTGCGCTGGATGTTCTTTGATGCCTACTACGGCTGGTACGCCTTAAAGCATCCCGAGGGCCGGGTAATGCTCAAGCGGGAGTGGTCTTCGGTGGCCGTAATGCTGATATCCACGGCAACCATGGTCGTGGTTCCTACTATCTTCGGCTACGGCTGGGAAATGGTTATGCTCTGGCTGTTGCCAACCCGCCTGGGAGTCATGGGCAACGGGTTTGCCTTTATCTGGTTGCCCCATCAACCCTACGAGGTGAGCCAGCACGAGGATTTCTACAAGGCGACCACGATCAGAAGTGGTTTGTACTGGCTGATGACGCCGGTCCTGGCTTACCAGAACTATCACCTGGTCCACCACCTCTTCCCGGGTGCGCCTTTTTACAACTACGGGAAAATATGGCGCGCGATCAAACACGACGTTGCGGCTCAGCACGACCTGGTGATCCAGGACGGCCTGGCTATTAGACCGACGTTGAGGCCGGCCGGATCTGATCAACCTATTTGAGATAAAGGTAACAAATAGAAGGCGTTATTCCCCGGCGGCAGACCTGGATTCAAATTCTTTCGCAGTCAGCTGCTTCCCCTCCCAGTACCACAGCTCCTGATGGCCCAGTTCCCAATACCGCCCGTGGCGCTTTCCGTTTTGAAACAACTGCTCCACGATCAGCGCCCCATCCGGCCCCCATTTTCGCCGCAAGCCGTCGCAGCATTCCCCCAGCGCGGTGTTCGTTTCTTCCCACTCGGGCTGACCGTTTGAATACCAGGTCTTGTGGCTGAGATTAATGCCGTTCTGGACGATGGTTTCACTTCTTAGTCGGCCCTCGTGGTATTGGCGCTGCAGCCCGGCGAGTTCTCCGTTATCGAACGTCTGGACTCTTTCGGGTTTGCCGTTCCCAACCTGCGCTTAAATTTCCTAGACGCACAGAATGAGTGCGAGCTGGCCCAACCTGCGGAGAATTTCCAAGCCCAAGACGGTCTTTCCCGCCCCTGGCGCCGCAACGATGTGAAACCGCCAATCGGCGGCATGTTCTTCCACGGCGCAAAGAACACGCTCCTGATAGGGTCACCACGGCCATCTGAATCGAAGACCGTCGAGGATCTCTGATGCGGCTCCCGATTCTGACATGGCTCAACTCTACCGGCGATTCAATCTTGGACCGCTTTGGCGAGGTCTGTAGCTTCCTGTTCGCGAACCACTTTCCAAAGAGGGCCAATGAGTAAACGCGTGAACATGATGCCAACCAATCCTAAGCCGATGAGGATCCCAGCAACATACGGACCCGGCTCTCTGTGAAAAACTAGATCGAGCATGTTTAGAATCAGTGAGATGACAATGAGGACGAATACACCTTGAAGCATGCCGATGAAGAATCGAGTGGACCTTCTTCGCGCAGCACCTTTCATGTTTCTATGGACGGTGTACTGGGTGTAGGACGTCCAAAGGGCCGCAAGGCCGCTACAAACACTCCATAGGACCGCACCCTGGACGTCAAAAATGGACAGAAGAAAAGGTAGGGTACAAAGCAACGCCAAAACGAGGCTTAGGTGGACAATCAATGACAGCCCGACTACCTGACCGCGCTTGATTCTGGTCTCATCACGAAATTGAAATGTTGCAATAATGCCAGCGAAACCGGCAAAGGCGACACTCACTTCTATGCCAACTAACAGCAGCGTGCCAGATAATTCCATTGGTTCTCTCCGGGGCATCGGCCATGAACCGCGGTCACGAGCGCTGCCGTTGATCCTAGTTGACACTTAGAACGTTATAAGACGCTTTCCGTACTTCCCCACCAGCGCTTAAAGTTCCTAGACGCGGACGCTTTTTGTACTCCCCCACCGGGCCTAAAGTTCTAGACGCGGATCGACCGCCTCAGGGGAGCGTGAGGCTGCGGATGTAATCAACCTCGGCTTGATCATGCGCTGAACCGTCTGGATTCAGTATGTCATGAAACCAAACCGTCGGCGGCTGGGTTATTACCAACCACCAACTGGCCCATGAATAGATGGTCTGCGTCTTGCCCGAAACTAACCCCCAGCTGTAAGCAGATACATTCCGATCGGCCAAATAGCCGAGCACTGGATCGAACGTACTCTGGAACGACCGCGCCATATATTCGGTGCAAAGGATCGGCCGTCCATAGAGTCGAATAGCATTCCAGCGCCTCTCGTAACCTTCCAGCGGTCCGTAGTGGTGGAAGCTGACCACGTCGGAGTGCTCTAACATCAACTTGTCAATCGGCCGCTGATGCGAAGGCCCGACCCACCAGAAGCCTGTCCAAACCGCGGCAGTGCGCGGTTGCTTCGGCCTTGCTCGGCGCGACCACCTGAACACTTTAGCCAATAATTGCGCTGCGCGTTCTTCCTTGTCGAGCAATTCCGTTGCCGCGTACGAGATTGCGTTATCGTTGTCCGGTTCGTTGAAAAGATCCCACGCGTGTATGCGCTGGTCTCGTCGAAAATGCCGGATCACACCTTTGACGTAGCGCTTTATTTCGACGTAACGATCGGGATCGCCCAGAATCTCAGCACCCGGACTTTGTAGCCACCTTGAGTTATGTACGTGTGGAATCGGAGCCGGTTGCGGACCCGGCTGAGGAAGCGGATCCCAAACTCCGTCGAGGAGCACAAACATAACTCCGATACCGTGTGAGTCGGCTATGCCGAGGAACTGCTCCATACGTGCGAGGAGGCCTTCGGAGTCCTGCTGCCAAAGTAGGTGGTGTAGATAGACGCGCAGGCTGTTGAAACCTAGCGATTCGGCATAGCCAAGCTCGGTGTCGATTGCGACCGCGTCAAACGTCGACGCCTGCCACATTTCGAGCTGATTCACTGCGTAAGCAGGCGTATAATTGGCTCCAACGAGCCAACCGGTACGCTCATGCCATGCATTGGCTCTGCGTAACGACCACGGCCGAGGTGCAAAGTAATCGTCGGTCGCCAAGACGGAACTGGCGGTGGCGGTCACCGTTACGATCAGCAACAAAGTCACGCGCAGAATACGTGGGAAGGAAATGTCCATGCGCTAACCTACCAAGCCTCCGTCACCGAAGGTACCGATTGTCGGAGCAACTGCGCGTCATTTGACTACAATTGTCATATTCATAGCAATGTCGACACGGCTATCTTGTAATCGAAGCAGCAACTCCAACCCACCCATGCGTGGGGGAATAGTGGCAGCCGCTATGCCGCCCAGAGGTCGTGCAAGGAACGTATCTCGGAAATTCAAGCACCAGGCCGGTAACGGTGCGCGAACTTTACGAGGAGCCCGTTAAGGTCCTGCCCGAGAGCCTTATTGCCGGGGACTTCCCGAGTGCCTCTCGTGCTTCTCTCGTTTTACACGTCGCACGCAGCTTGAACGGCGTACCGTTCCTGGGCTGCGTGGGTTCGGTCTTGTCGGCCTTGACGCAGAAGCGGGCCCCGTTCCAAGTCGTGACATGCGGCCGCGCA
>Ga0315338_1000878_pt1 | contig 49507 bp, 44 predicted proteins | sample ASW8metaG_FD_204518 | JGI IMG/M metagenome (GOLD analysis project Ga0315338, IMG submission 204518) | Ammonia-oxidizing marine archaeal communities from Monterey Bay, California, United States - ASW #8 | ecosystem: Environmental > Aquatic > Marine > Coastal | place: USA: California | collected... | reverse complement strand
TCAAAGAACGGAAAGCACAGGGAATCTACCGATATATAGGGATCACTGCGTCACGCGAGGAGCTTTACGAGGACTTCATAACCATCATGCGACGTGAACCGCTGGATTTCATTCAAATCAATTACAGCGTAGCCGAACGGAAGGCAGAAGAAACCATCCTCCCACTAGCGATGGACAGAGGAATGGCGGTTTTTATAAATCGTCCCTTCGTTGCAGGGGCCTTGTTTCCCTACGTGACAGAAAAGGCCCTGCCCGGCTGGGCAGCCGAGTTTGATTGTGAGAGCTGGGGACAGTTTTTCCTCAAATTCGTGTTGTCACACCCCGCTGTCACCGTGGCACTGCAGGCGACATCAAGTCCGGAGCACCTAGTTGAGAATCTACGTGCAGGTCAAGGCCTACTGCCTAACGAGGAACTGCGCCAACGTATGGTAAACCTCATTGGGTTGACCGGACGCCCACCCTGGAACTGATCAGAAGAGCGGGACTGCCCCACCCATGAACGCGCGTGGAACATTAACCTTCTTAGCAAAAGATAGTTCAACACCTATTTATCGCCCTTCCATTGGTGGCGCCAAGGCACGACTAGATCTCTCAGGTAACTACTCGAAACGCGAGATAGAGATTCTGGACGGACGTGACCTTCTAGAGACTTTTAGCGTCCACGAACAAGGATTTCAACTGATAAAACACAAAAGTGCTGTCACCGACATCTACGATATGGGTCAACGCACTCAATTGCACGACGTAGAATGCTGTGAGCTTGTTACAACAGCCACAGACGCCACCTACACACACGTTTTCGATCACACTCTGCGTTCGAGTGATAGTAACCGCCGTAAAAAACAACTTAGCCGCGAACCTACTACCGTTGTCCATAATGACTATACCCCACGGTCAGGCCCTCAGCGTGTACGTGATCTTATGGGAAATAAGGCCGAAATATTGCTACAGAGCCACTTCGCCATAATCAACGTGTGGCGCCCAGTCAGAACCGTTGACTCTTTTCCTCTAGCCATATGTGATGCTCGAACAGTTCAGCCTGAGCTTCTTATTCGAGCCGAACGCCGTGCCAAAAACCGTATCGGGGAAATTTACGTTGCGCTATTCGACTCGAAACAACGCTGGATCTATTTTCCTAGCATGAAAACAGATGAAGCTTTACTGATTAAAACATACGATTCACGGGAAGATGGTCGGGCTCGCTGGTGCATTCATACAGCATTTGATGCTGATATCACAAAACCAAATGCGAGACCACGGGAGTCAATCGAGACCCGCGTCTTTGCGTTTATCTCTCCGAATCAAACATAGCCTAAAGTGGCTAGATCGTAGGCTCGAGCACAACCACTGGAATTTTGCGGCTCGTTTTCGCCTGGTAATCGTCATACGGCGGGTACAATTCCGCCATTTTTCCCCAAAGCATCTTGCGTTCCTCATTCTCAGAGATGCGCGCATTAACACGTAAGCGTTCCCTGCCAACATGAATTTCACAACTTGGCGTTTCAAGAAGATTCAAGAACCAAGCCGGATTTTTTGACGCGCCACCTTTTGACGCTACTACAACAAAACCAGCGTCCACCTTTCGGTAAAGTAGAGGCAACATACGGGACTTACCAGATTTTCTGCCCATCGTGACCAAGAGTAATGTCGGCAACACGCCCGGCCCGCCCCTTGATGTGGAGTCCCACATATGTCCTTTCTCAGGGTCTTCAAGGTAAAGCTTCACATGATCTGCTACCCAACTTGGTAGTTCCGCAGGGATACTTTGCTCACTCATTGGATCCATCTCCCGAATAGTTGGATTCTGAAACGACTCTTAGAGAGGAAAATTGGATATATGTAAATTGTCCAATTTAATCTCCTGATACCGCTAAAATGTGGCTTACTCATACAACGCCCCTAAGGCATGCGTAGTTTTGCGCAGCAGTCGGCGATTCATGCTCCTCTTCAAATAACGCTAAGCATTCTGGAGCATTGAATCCGGTACGACGCAAAATTTCTACATGTTTTTCAATTTCAAATCGACCTGGCTCATATTCATGCCTTGCCCCACTAGGCTTGATGAAATCCCCGTTCAACAAAACGCCACCGTCTTTAAGAGCACCAGCACAACTTCGATAAACTACTTCGATATTCTCCTGACTACCAAGATCATGCAACGACCAGGTAGAAATAACAGCGTCAATAGGCAGGGAGATATCTTCCCACCACCTATCTTTCACAAGATCAGCCTGAACGTAGGTTACTCGAGGGAAATATGATTTCAGTCTTTGTTTCGCAATATCAAGCATTGGGCTAGAAAAATCGACGCCGTAATACTCAATTTCAGGCATCCTTGCAAGAATATGATTAGCTAGGTACCCGGGACCAATTCCAAGTTCAACAACACAACTACTAGAGAAAATTCTAGACTTTAATTCTGAAAGAATAAGATCAAATAGTTTTACTCGTTCAGGTGTTGGGATGAAACGATCGGCCCACTCCGAAACAAATTTCTTATCATGGAATTCATGATGCGCGCCAACAACCTCTTTCATTCGCATTATTTAGCTCAAGCTCTTTTTTTGAAATTTTGTACAGAAAGAAAAGGAGTTAATATCTCTTAACCCCCTGTAAAATATGGTGGTGATGGGTAGACTTGAACTACCGACCTGCGGGTTATGAATCCGCCGCTCTAACCGGCTGAGCTACATCACCATATATTTTGATCGTAACCGTCAATTCATCCCACCTAGCCGAATCAGGACGCTTTATATCTGGTCTATGAATGACCTCATCCGTGCCCTAGCCGTAGCATCTGGCATACGCCCGAGCGGAGCCCTGGCATTCTCTTCCATATGGTGAGGGTTACTAGTTTCCGTCAGGACACACGTAATTGTCGGATGAGAGAGAATGTACTTTAGCGAGAATTGAGCCCAACTCTCACAATCGAATTCCGCAGCCCACTCAGGTAACGGCTGCCCTTCAAGACGCCGAAAATAGGCTCCATTCATAAACGGCCGATTAAGAAGAACGGCCAGACCCATATCTTCTGCTAGAGGCAAGAGTCGCTCTTCCGCTCGACGCTCTGTAACGGAGTAGTTCATCTGCACAAAGTCAGGCGTTTCTCTCCCCAAAAATTCTTCGAGTTGCTCGTAGAGATTGTACTGAGAAACCGTAACCCCAATGTATCTCGCATGCCCTTCCGCCTTCCAATCCTTGAGATTTTGCCACTGTGTATCCAAGTCAATTAGGCTGAATATCTGCACAAGATCGATTGTTTCTCTGCGGTAGAGACGCTGGGTTTGGCGAAATTGCTCGATCCCGGCCTCCTTTCCAACCCGATCGATCTTCGTTGTTACGAAAAGGGAATCACGAAAATCTGGCGTACTTAAAACTTGGCCAAGTCCGGCATCATTCTCAGGGTTTCTGGGCCAAGTATCGACCACACTACCACCGCTATCACGAAGTGCCCGCAACACTGCGGCGAGAGGGTCCATGCCGTTAGAGGATATCTGGGAAACCACCTTGCTAGATCCAAGGCCAACCACGGGAAGCATTTCCCCTTTTCCAGGGATGGGGCGCTGCGGCATCTGAGTTTGTGCCAGCAACGAATTGGGACTCAGCCCGGAAACACCAAGAGCCGACATCGTAGCGATAAATTCTCTTCGTGTAGTTGCGTCTTTTTCAGTCACTTTTTTTATCACGTCAGTCACTCCAACGGTATATTAGCCCCATCACTGCAGGTAACGATTGAAAAACGCTATAGAATCAGAAACAGCTTCAAGTTGAACCTCATCTGGTTGGTACTTGCCCGCAGCATTACGCCCCACGTATACGAAACCATGCGCGTCATGGTCGTAGGTCTTCCACTCCACGTTCTTACCCGCCTGCGCAAGCAACTCGTAGTTAACTCTGAAAACTGGCTGGTTATGATCACGATCTCTGCCTTGAACGAAAATTGGAATACTAATCGGCTCAATTCGCGCCATAGCAACCCCCCGATCGATCGCATCATGGGTCACCTTCACCGCTGCTTGAAGGCTCTCAGCGTCATAACTATCTGCTGTTTCAAGTGGAGACTGCCCATCATCACCATATTCCTCTGAGCCAATTTCCGAGATTGAAGTAACCTCACCACGCGCCATAAAACCTGCAGATGCAGGCTCAGATGCTATTCCAGCAGCTAGTCCATCATAGACACTTGCTATTTTCATCAACATCTCACCAGCATGGCTCACCCCCATCCATCCAACCTTATCGGAATTGATGTAGGGTAGAGATCGAACGTAGTCAATGATTCTAATAGCGTCGTCGTATTCTAGTGGTGCTCTATTAAACACAGGGCGACCTGACCATGGTTGGGCCAGTAACGCTGAACCATCATAAACAGGGTCCTCCACTTCGGAACGGTAGCGTAACCAAGCAACTGCATAACCGGCAGCAAGAAATTGATCAAGCGTCCAGCCACGATTATGGCTGTTATCCTTAACGTACCCTAATCCTTCACCACCATTGCCCGAAGAAAACAGCACGGCTGGGAAAGGCCCATCACCAATGGGCTTGCGTAAACCGATCGGTGTCAAAAGCCCATCATCGGTTGAAACTAGATGATAGGTCACAGGTATTTCGGAACCAGCAATGTTATCTGTCTCGTAGACCAACCCATCCTGGGCACTCACTGCAACAGGTTTTATCAACGCAACAAACAACGACACAACTGAAATCAGACTCAAAATACGATTCATGCCCTTCCCCTTTTGACGGAACAACACCAAAGCAACGAAATTAACGGCAATTATAGCCCGGTGGTGAAACCCACGCCTCAAACCACACTAAAAGCAGGCCAATAAATAGAAAGTAAATACCCCACGATCACAACCGAAATTAGTGCAAACAAACAAGCCCAGAAACCCTTGATCGCCATAGTCTTAAGATTGATACCATAACCGGCCGCAACCGCAGGACCCCCAGCGGATGTTGGTAACATGAAGCCACAATTACCCACCGTTGTTACGATGTAAATAAACGGTAATGGATTTAAATCCAAACTCTGGAAAGTGCTGATAGTTATCGGCACGGTAATCGCAATAGCTGCCGTGTTATTCGTGACCTGAGTCATAAAGAGGGTTAATCCGGCAAAGACAACAACAGCAACGAGCCCACCTCCACTGGCGTACGGCAACAATGCCTCGGCGATATGAGCTGCTGTTCCGGTCTCGGTCAACACACGCCCTAAAGCCGTACCACCAGCAAAAAGATAAAACAGCCCCCACATCATTTTCCCCTGAGCATATTCCCAGGTCATAAGATTCTCACCTTGTGTGCGAACCAAAAAACAGATGATTGCGCAACTAAGGAAAGCGTATGCGGGTGTGAGCGAGGGTACCAAGCTTGCATACAAAGGACGGCTAAACGCAAGAAATGCTGCCGCTATAAATAAAGAGAATCCCCACTTCTCCTGAATGCTCATTGAACCGAGAGATTTGAGCTCAGAAAGAAAGAACTCGCGAGTACCTTCTACTTCTTTTATCTCCGGTTTAAATGCGACCCTTACATAAAGAAACGTTACGATCATGACAGCGAGGCTCAGCGGTAGAAATCGCGTCACCCAAGTCGCGAAGAGAAACTCCTCCCCTGTAACCATTTCTTGGATATATTCAACCGTCAGCAGATTAGGTGCGCCACCAAGCGGTGTCGTCGCACCTCCTGCACTTGTACCCCACGCGACCGCTATAACCAACGCGGTACCGAGGTTGCTTTCCCACAAATCCTCAATACCGATAAACCTCAACATGGCAACGACAATAGGGATCATGGTCGCAGCAACTATGGTATTAGGTAAAAACGCGCTCAGTATCATACCTATGGCAAACCAGGCCATGATTTGTCGCGTCGTATTGGTACCAACGCCTATCAATGAGACGAGTGCAATGCGCCTATCCAATCCCCAACGCGTCCAGCAAGTAGTAAGCACATTCGCAGATAGCAGGAGAATAACGAGTTCTGCCGCGTAAGCAGGCAAGATTCGATCTACTGATGCGAAGTTGAAGAGCGCAACAGTAACCAGAGGAAGAAACCCGGTGACTGCTAGATGGACAGGCCGGGTGATCCACCATAATGCCATCCAAACGAGCAGTCCGATGCTGCACCGCACCTCATAGGGCAACCCTCCTAACGGCAACAAGAGCAACGCTAAGAAAATAGCAGGCCCTGCGATCACACTGATTGCTCTATTTCGATCGGGTGCGGGCTTACTTACACCAGATGGTGACACGGTCGACGAATTTTGAAGAGAGTCTGACAAGAATAAACCTACCGATCTTATTTTTGAGTATTCTACTTTAACTATGAAAAGCGGAACTCATGTCATTACCGTGCAAACGTTATCCATGAAATCAGTCGAGATCACGGCTACGCCTTACCGTTTAGGACTAGGCGCTTTTGAGCCCTGTATAAACCAAGTAAAATTATCGTACGAATAATAACTCCAAAAAAATGTGTCCGGAGGAAACATGAAGAACTCTAAGGTCCGTACGTTGGCCCTGAGCCTCGCTGTCGCTTGCGGAATGGGCCCTCTGCAACTGGCCGCACAGGTTGAGACCCTCATCATTGAGGGGGGTACGCTGATTGACGGCAACGGCGGGGAACCAATAAGCAACGCGGTTATAGTGATGAGCGGCAACCGAATAGAAAGCATCTCGACAGTAAGCGATATCTCCTATCCGGATGATGCCACTGTCATTGAAGCAAGTGGAAAATTTATCCTCCCTGGACTATGGGATTCTCAAGTCAGTTATAACTGGTACTACGGCGAAGTCATGCTGAACTATGGGATCACCTCAACTATCGACGTGGGTAACTCCGGCGAGATCGCTATACCGCATCGCGATGCGGTACACGCCGGCATACTTCGCGCACCACGTACATACACCGGGCTATCGCGCTTGAACAGGATCCCCGACGGGGGCACGGGCCTGGAGACAATTCTGACACCAGCGCGAGACCCTCACTCTGCCCAGGAGGCCCGAGACCTCGCACGAGCCTTTATCGAAGCCGGCGCTGACGCTCTTATGTTCAACGACGGCTCAATGCCGCTTGAGTACTATGTTACCGCTATCGAAGAGGCGGATAGAACAGGTACGCCTGTCTTCACTCGCGCGTACGGACCGATCTATGGTCCTTGGGAGGCCGTCGAGCGATCAACCCGTAACCTACCTCATTCAGCTGGCATCTGGCGTGCCGTAACCAGCCCGGTACCGACTGATAGAGATGAACGAGATTGGCTCGACATGTACGCAGACATGGATGATGACCGTGCCGAAGAACTCATACAGCGCCTGATTGAGAACGAAACCGCACTCACGCCAACGTTTCAGGCCAATTTTCGGGGCTACCCAGCCGAATGGACCCGTTTCGAGGCGGAAGACCGCAGATTTTTCGCAGAAGCAGGCCCTAACTTAATGGCCTATTACCCATCGGCCAGGATGCAGGCAGCGCTAGCCTTCTATGGACAACGAGGCCCATGGAGCGTCCGTGATGAGACTGCACGAGAACGAAAGATGATCGGCTTCAAGAATGCATTACGATTCCACAAAATGTTCGTGGATAACGGCGGACATCTGGTTCCGGGCGCAAATACGAACCCGTCCCGGGTTCCAGGCGAAAATCTTCACCATGAGATTGCCGTATTCGAGGAGGCTGGTATTTCCCCGATGCAAATCATCCAAGGGGCAACCAAATGGTCTGCCGAGATGCTGCTCTTAGGAGACGAAATCGGTACGGTTGAGGTTGGAAAATTAGCGGATGTGATCATCGTCAATGAAGATCCGTTGCGAGACATTAGTAATCTTCGTGAGATCGATACGGTGATCATGAACGGTAAAGTGGTCGAACTTGGATATGATGTGTCATTTCATGATCCTTTCCGCCGCGACTCAGAACTAAACCCCCCCGTGGAGGCGCTACACTGGGTAGCTGCATTCAAGGAAGTCGCCCATGGCGCACGTGGCTTTAGGTTTGTGGGGCGCCCGCCGGGTGGGCCTGGTACACCTCTGCCAGATCCCGTCGAAGCCCCTCAGCCCGCCATAGAAACCATCACACCAGTCATGGTAACCCAGGGTGGCCCGACGATAAGTATCACATTGACGGGATTTAACTTCGTCAGAAAATCACGGGTGTACTTCAACGGCACTTCAGTACCCTACGAAGCGAAGAGCCCAACTCAACTGGAGGTTACGATTGATTCAAGTCTTCTGCACGAAGCGGGCTGGGCAGACATCGTGGTAGTTAATCCCGAACCATTAAATCCCGAACTTGGATACCCGTGGGGCAATGGTACATCAAACAGAGCGCACCTCATTATCAACTATCAATACTAAATCTCACGAGGATTTCCGGTTATCCAACGCGAACCAATCATAAGGATGTGCGGCAACCAGAATGCAAAAATAGAGTGTGTAGTGCATATTATTCCCAACCGTCCCCCATGCGTGCCGCGTGGTATTACCAAAGATGAGCACCAACATCATCAGCGCACCTGCGATGGAAGACCAATAGGTAAAGAATCCTAATGCCAAAAAAATACCGAGTACGACTTCGAAAAAAGGTAAGACATAGAGAAATACCGTCATCATAGAAGTTGGAAGGAAGGATTCCCAAGCTGCCAAAGGCGGTGAAAACAAAGCCACCTGACTGTCGACCCATGCCCCTGTATCGATGATGATACGCATGAACCCGTGACAAAATATATTTACACCCAAGGTAATTCGGAACAGCGCATACGCCATCTGGAAACCGGATGCTTGAGCCACACGCTGCTGGATTTCTGTCAACATACCCACTCCTCACATTCGTTATTCTCGAAATCGGTTGAGCAACAAGCTTCGCCCGCCTAGGACCGAGGGTCAAGCTCAATCTCATTTGCCCCTAATATTGACCATGCATGGGAAGCAAATGAGAATATGGGGTATGTTGGCATTTAAAGTATGAAAATATATTTCGAATAGAGAGGCACTCATGATTACCAAACTGCGCTGCAAAACTTTCTGGGTGTGCTTGATCCTGGCCGCCAGCCATACCCAGTTGGGGGCACATCATGCAAACTCAGCCTATGACAGATCGGCGGATATCACGGTCTCAGGAACCGTCACAAAATGGCAGTTCATAAACCCTCACGCAGGTCTTTGGCTCGCTGTTACAAATGGCAACGGAGAACCCCAAGAGTGGTCAGTGGAATTTCAGGGAACACTTGATCTTTACCGACATTACAAATTTAACAAAGATACATTCATCTCAGGGGACGAAATTACTCTGATTGGGCATCCGGCCAGAAATGGAGGGCCTACTTTAAGCGCTAGAATTGTTATTTTCTCAGATGGTAAAGAAGTCAATGTTCGAAATGCTCCAGACTGATTCGAATGAGAGATAGTTTCCTTACAAGGATATCCATTTTTAGGGCATTAATTTTAATCCTGCCCAGCCTAACCAATGCCCAATCGCTACCCGATCTGTCCGGTGTGTGGCAAAGAGACTTCCCTGGCAATTCCCCATTGATTCCCGAACCACCCCTATCAGCATGGGGTCAAGAGCGATTCGATCTGGCGAAACCTATCCATGGCCCAAGAACTACAGTAGCAACAGAAGCGAATGCATCCGAGCTAATGTGCCTTCCCATGGGGTTACCGGGCACATACTACCGACCACGTCCCTTCGAAATTGTCCAGCTTCCTGACCGAATAGTTATGGTGTTTGAGGTCAACAACTTTTGGCGGATGATCTATATGGATGGGCGGGAGTTTCCCGAGGTGCCATTGCATACCTGGAATGGGTATTCAATTGGTCACTACGAAGACGATACCCTGGTCATTGAAACTCGCCACATCATCGGATGGGAGTCAGAAACACAACAACGTTGGATCGACCGTTTAGGTCACCCATTCAGTGACGAGTTACGACTTATCGAGCGGATCCGGAAAACCGACGAAGGAACACTCGAAAACAAGGTAACCATCGATGACCCAATTGCTTACACTAAAACGTTCACGGGAATATTGCGATTCAGGGAAACAGACTATGAACTTGCAGAATTCATCTGCCAGGAACTCATGCTCTCCGACCTTCCGGAGATGAGGCCCGGTCAGTAACCGCGCCAATTCGTCACTTACAAAAGAATAAAATCCGCAAGATGTTTATGACGAAATCTAAGTTTTTAACTAGTCAAACCATTACTGTGATAATCGGACTGCTAGTCTTTTCCGTAACTCAATCACAGACAGCACTGGGACCGGATCTTTCAGGAATTTGGCAAAGGGTGGGGCGAGCCGGACAGGGAGGCGAAGGGCCGCGATACCCAACGTTGATCATCGATGAAGAACCCCCTCTGACGGCATGGGGACGAGAACGCTTGGCTCTAGCAAAACCCATCCATGGCCCAAACCCTGCCTCACCAACAGAATCAAATGCAGCGGAACTTCTTTGCCTGCCTATGGGATTTCCTGCTACTTACTTTCGTCCTAGGCCTTTCGAAATTATTCAATTACCTGATCGAATCTTCATGTTATTTGAGGTGGACAATTTCTGGCGCATTATTTACATGGATGGTCGCGAGTTTCCGGAAGTCCCTTTACATTCCTGGAACGGGTATTCTATTGGTCACTACGAAAACGATACCCTGGTCATTGAGACCCGCCACATCATCGGATGGGAATCAGAAAATCTGCAACGATGGTTAGATCGTCTGGGCTACCCTTTCAGTGACCAATTACGAATTATCGAACGAATCCGGCCGATCAACGATGGCAGACTAGAGAACATAATCACAATTGATGATCCAATTGCCTACGAGAAACCATGGACAGGAATGATTAACTACAGACATAGAGAATTTGAGTTGGCAGAAACTATCTGCCAGGAGCTTATGCTCTCAGAATTACCACATATGAGGCCAGGGCAAGAATAATTCAACGCCCTTATTCAGGAGGTGTATATGAATACTAAAATAACTTCTGCTATAGGAATCGGGTTTTGCTGTTTATGCTTTACTATCAGCGTTCAAGCACAAAGCCCTCAATACAAATTTGATCCGGAGTGGCCAAAACTCCCTCTACCCAATAAGTGGTGGATGCAAGGAGTCACTGGCTTGTATGTCGACCACGAAGACAACATCTGGGTACTGAATCGTCCCAGCAATCTGAACAATACCGAAAACTATGCGCAACTTGATCCCCCAACAGGTGCTTGCTGTGTGGCGCCACCTGCCATAATTGCATTCGACTCTGAGGGCAACGTCATCGAATCCTGGGACACCCAAGAGGGACACGGAATGATGGTGGATAGCGAAGGATATGTCTGGATCGGACAAGAAACTGTCCGCAAGTACACATCTGACGGAACCCTAATGGGTGAGATAGCGCGCGTTCCCCGGGATTCCATGCCACCTCCAGATACCGAAGCCGTAGTTGGTGGGCTTGAGGAGGTTCGCGCCGACGAGGAAGCACGTGAAATCTACTATGTGGATAACTATTTAAATGGACGTGTCATGGTGCACGACATGGATACTTTGGAATTTAAACGTGGCTGGGGTGCATACGGAAAACCATTAAGCGAGATCAGTATGGATGCTGCCGACATCCGGTACGATCCAGCATCACCTGCGGCACTGGAGTGGATTGGTCATGTCACACTCGGACTCTCTAATGATGGATTGGTTTATGTAGCTGATCGAAGAGGCAACAGATTTCAAGTATTTACCAAGTCAGGTGAATTCATTAAGGAGTTCTTTCTAGCCACATCGACGTTGCAACGGGGCTCCGCTGGTGGAGTTGCTTTCTCTCACGATCCCGAACAACGCTACCTGATCGTGCCAGATATCCAAAACAACAACATCTGGATTCTCAACCGAGAAGATGGCGCCGTTGTTAATCAAATCGGTAGTGCAGGCGACAATGGTGGACAATTCCACGGCCTTCACATGGTTGCAGTGGATTCTCAGGGGAATCTATACACAGGAGAAGTTCAACAGGGTGAGCGGGTCCAAAAATTTCGCTTACTGAACTGATCGGGCGGTACCCCCACGAAAATCCATTTGTAAGAGTGCTGGCCTTGTTACAGCCTTATCGACAAACGGCCACCCCGTGGGGTGGCCGCTGCCTATAGATTCCTTTAACTAAAGACTACTCATCCCAAGCGATAACCGGATTGGTGAGGACGCCGATACCCTCAATCTCACAGACCGCTGTATCACCAGCCTGCATGTATATCGGGGGCACTCGAGCGGTACCCACACCAGAGGGGCTGCCCAGCGCATAAACATCACCCGGTGTCATAGTGATAATGTGAGAGACATAGCTCAACATATCGTAAATGTCGTGCGTCATATTGCCCGTGTTGGAGTCCTGCATCAGTTCACCGCTCATAGTCAGTGTCTGTTTGAGATTTAGTGGGTCATCCACGAACTCCTTGGGAACGATATAAGGCCCGAACGGTGCGAACGTGTCGTGGTTCTTTTGCAAGAACCAATCCGGACCGCCGCCCATTCGGCCATCACCACGACCTCCACGATCAGACACGTCATTCTCCAACGTGTAACCAAATATGTAGTCCTCCGCATCTGCGACGGAGACGCGGCTTGCGGTCTTGCCAATCACCACCGCAAGCTCGCACTCCCAATCTAGATTAGGACGCTCAAGTGGAACGCGAATTGCCTCACCGTCGGCGATAATGGTGTTCGGCAATTTGAGAAACATGTAGGGGTTTTGTCGAATGTCATCCGCCTCTCGTTCCCAAATGCCAGTTATCGCGTTTGGAGCGGGGGGACGTGGCTCTAGATCCGCCTGAGGATTACTCCGTCGCGCCATCTCCGCAGAATGCAAATCGTAGTTAGAAGCAGCGTTATAGATGACGTGAGGCATCATAGGTGGCCGTACATCGACTGCGCTCACATCTGTTATGTAGGCGGCCCCAGACATGGATGCTGCCGTCCGGGCAATCGCATGTAATCGATCGCGGAGCCCGTCGTACTGGGCGATTAACCCTGTCATATCACCGGGTATTATTGGTTTTGCACCAGCAAGTGCCTGGTTCGCCTGCTCGATATGAACAATTAGCCTGTCCTCAAGCACTAATCCAAGATAAGTACCATCACTGTCTTCGAACGTTCCCAGTTTGAATGGCACCACGTCCTGGGCAAAAAGGCGCGTTGACACTGCAAATATCAAGGCGATAACAACTGACAAGCGTCTCATGGGTCACCTCCACCGTTTTGTGCTCGTCCGTTATAGATTGCCGGACGGCGATTTTTTTAATGATCCGTGAATGGAAACCTAGACCTGAGACAGCCAACTGTCAACCATAGAGCTTTGATATGACTAAACGTTATGCTATAGCGGACGCAAAATAACCGATTTATTGGCCAAAATGACCCCGGGGGAGCATGATGCTGAACAAACAATTCTTCCCAACCATAGCCGTGCTCGCGGTTTGTCTGGTCTCCAACAACACTGCAGGACAAGCGCCCGCCGAGACGGCTACCACAACGACTACTATCTCAAATCTGGTAGGTCTCGGACGAGATTCCCAGTCCATTGCTTATATTAAAGCTTCCAACATCGGAGCCTACGAACATTTCGGCGAATCAGTTGCACTAAGTGCGGACGGCAATACTTTAGCGGTTGGAGCAGTCTTTGAAGACAGCGGCGCCACGGGTATCGGTGGTGATCAAAGTAACTCCTCAGCCCCAAACGCGGGTGCTGTCTATCTATTCACGCGCACAGGCAGTCGTTGGGTGCAGCAAGCTTATATCAAGGCCTCCAACACCGAGGCTGGCGACCGATTTGGTTTCTCTGTTGCCTTGAGTCACGATGGCAATACCCTCGCAACGGGGGCGATTTCTGAAGACAGTGCAACCGTTGGAATCAATGGCGATCAGGCCGACAATTCTATGGACAATGCTGGTGCGGCCTATGTATTTACCCGGAATGGAGAAATCTGGTCTCAGCAAGCCTATGTCAAAGCATCTAACACCGGTGGAACCGAAGAAGGAGACCAATTCGGCTACGATGTCGCCCTAAATGCTGATGGCACAACACTAACCGTATCAGCAATCACAGAGGATAGCGCGGCTACAGGTATCAACGGTAATCAAAATGATGACTCGGCCATCGACGTCGGAGCCGTATATGTTTACACACGTAACGAGGAAACCTGGAATCAGCAAGCCTATCTAAAACCTCGGGAAAGCCCCCAAGAAACACTTGTCGGCAGTGTTCTTTTCGGTTTTGCAATTGGATTGGATGCGAGCGGAGATACTCTGGTCGTGAGTGGATTTAATGAGGATACCAACAGAGGGTCAATTTATATCTTTTCCCGTGAGAATAGCCGCTGGTCAGAACAGGCTCGGGTCCAGGCATCTAATGCAGAGATTGGTGATGCGCTCGCCTCCGCCATCGCCGTAAGCGCCGACGGCAACACAATCGTGGGAGGAGCGTTTGATGAGGATAGCGCGCTTATCGGTGTAACGCTGGGTAATGAAGGTACTGGAGATCAGCCCACAGACCTGGCGGTAGGTGCTGCTTACGTATTTGTCCGCGATGGTAACGAGTGGCTACAGCAGGCCTTCATTAAACCTACAAACACACAGGGGAACCAACACTTTGGCTGGGCAGTAGCTCTGAGTCTTGATGGTAATACGCTGGTCGGAGGTGCTCATTTCGAGAACGGTGGTAGCCAAGGCATCAATGGAAATCAGCAAGACGACTCATCACCTGACTCGGGCGCCGCCTACGTTTACCAACGCACCGGAACAACCTGGGTTCCGATCGCATATATCAAGGCTCCAAACGCATCACCCCGTGACGAATTTGGCATGGCCGTTGCACTCAATGGCGATGGCACGGTACTAGCAGTAGGGGCACCTCGAGAAGCAAGTTCAACAAGTGATATTGAGGAACCCACGGACGATGAAACCGCCCCTGAGTCCGGCGCCGTCTATGTTTACTGAATATCTCTGGTGCTAAAAACGTCCGCTCACTTGAAGACCAAAGAAATTTTTCTGCATGATTGGTGCGATTTGTGTGTTCTCGTAACGGCTAGTTAAAACCCAACTACTAAGAAACCCGATCGCTGCGCCCGCAACCACGTCCTCGGGGGAATGCTTGTCATCATCAACTCGAGCGTACCCAACAGAGGTCGCCACGACGTACGCGGGTAAAGCTGCCCTAAGACCATAACGACGATGAATAAAGCCCGCGCTGACGAAAGCGGTTGAAGTATGGCCAGAAGGAAAAGCATCGCAACAATAGCCGTTCGGACGCTCTTTATCTACCGTTTTTTTCAGTGCAACTACGGCTAACGTATTGAAACCAACAGATTTAGCAAGCTGGAAGCGTCCTTCTCGGTCCTCGTTACTAAAAGTCATCCATACAGCAGTCAGTGGAAGAGCTCCGAGCAGGGCATCATCTACCCACCAATCCCGAGCATGAACAGTTAACGAGTTCCCGATGAGCGCACAAAGAATGAAAGTGTATCTAAACACGAGTTAAGCAGCTCCACTCAATATGAAAAAGAGAAGAAAGAATCCTAACACTACAGCGGTCAACGCAAGTACGAGCACAGCTCCAGCAGCCATATCCTTTACCGCCTTAATCTCAGGACTAGGAGTAGAGCTTAATTTACTCACCAGTCGCTCCAGAGCTGAATTGAATAACTCTGCGCAAAGAACCAAAGATGAGGTCAGGATAAGCAACGCGGCCCAAATCAGCGGGGGACGTAAAATCAAAAGAATAATAATTACGCCAAAAGCGACGAGTATGTGAAAGCGGAAACTGCTCTCTTCTTGCCAACACTGTATGAGTCCATTACAGGCAAACCTTAATCGTTCGATGAATCCTTTGTTTTTATACGTACCGTTCACGTTATAGATCCAAATATAGAGCGAAATAGCGAATCATCTGATTGTCGCCATTTACAGCCCTCTCCATCAAGAACATAGCACGATCTTGTAGAAAGCTCCTACTCTAAATTCTTTACCTGGGATATAAAAAATAAACCTTACAACTTCCGATTTATCGATACGATGGTAACATCGCTCTTATGTCAGACACTTACATAGGAACTTGTCATTGTGGCGCCGTTGCTTTTCGCGTGACACTTGATAATGGCCTCACAGGACTCAGGCGATGTAACTGCTCAATCTGCCGTCGCAAAGGCGCTATTATGGGTATTGTTCCCAAGGAGCAATTAGAGGTTTTTCGCGGCGAGGATAACCTAACGCTTTATCAATGGAACATGAAAATTGCAAAACACTACTTTTGTTCCTCCTGCGGAATTTATACCCATCACCAAAGACGCGCAGACCCTCTGACCTGTGGCTTCAATTTAGGTTGTCTAGAAGACGTGGATCAAGCGACACTAGGTGAAATTGAGCTTGCCGACGGCGCCTCATTCTCCGTCATTGAAAACGTTTAGCTTGTTGCTATCTAGCGACGCAATCTCACAATTACAGGCAATATGATCGATCTTTACACCGCTGCAACCCCGAACGGTCACAAAGCTTCGATAATGCTCGAGGAATGCGGGCTTCCCTACAAAGCCACCTGGTTCTCTCTAGGCAAACTAACCCAAAAAGAGCCCTGGTTTTTGGAGATTAATCCCAATGGACGAGTACCTGCAATTGTGGATCGAGACGAGAATAATTTAGCAGTGTTTGAGTCTGGCGCCATACTAATTTATCTCGCTGAAAAAACCGGTCAATTTTTACCCTCTGGCCACAAAGAACGTTCAACTGTCATTCAGTGGCTAATGTTCCAGATGGGCGGCATTGGTCCTATGCAAGGGCAAGCAAATGTCTTCTACCGCTATGCCACTGAAAAAATTGATTACGCTATCAACCGCTACCAGAAAGAAACGCGGAGACTCTACGAAGTTCTGAATCAACGACTTAGCAAACAGGAATATCTCGCGAAGGATTACTCCATTGCGGATATCGCAACTTGGCCCTGGATTACGGGACATGACTGGGCGGGGGTGAGCTTGGATAGACTTCCAAACCTTCAGCGCTGGCAAAACGTCATAGAAAAGCGTACAGCCGTACAAAGAGGAATCTCTGCGCCATCCGACAAGGCTGCTTCCACACGGGATGAGGCTGCTGTGGAGGGAGTTCGAAAAATGCTAGTGTAGAGGGTCCTCAGGATCAAAATTAGAAAATGATAAGAACTATCGCACTTCGCTACGATTTTTTCTTTTTACTCCTCCTAAGCTTAAGCTCGACTGTCGGGTGGAGCCAATACCCTGATCACAGTTCGCAAGTCATTCTGGTTTCTGGTGTGACTGGAACTCAGGGTGGCGCCGTCGCCCGCGAGCTAATGCGGCGTGGATACCGAGTTCGTGGGCTTTCCCGCACCCCAGATAGCGAAGCTTCTCGCAAGTTGAGTGCATTGGGTGTACAGATGGTCCGCGGCAATTTCGATGATGCTGCGTCGTTGGACAAAGCACTGGAAGGCGCCTATGGAGCATTCTCCGTGCAACAGTATCGCGGCGTTGGCGTCGATGGGGAGATTCGACAAAGTAAGGCGTTTGCTGACGCTTCGAAGCGGGCAAACATTCAGCACTTCATATATACATCCGTAGCTAAGGCAACACTTGGAACTGGGGTGCCTCAATTCGAAAGTAAGTTGGAGATCGAGAACTATATCCGTTCGCTTGATATGCCCTACACGATTGTTCGTCCAGCTAGTTTTATGAGCACAATCGAAACGTTTAAGGAGGATGCACAAGCTGGGGGTTTCAGCGGTCCTCTAGCACCAAGTTTGGATCGTGTTTTCGTCGCGCCGTCAGACATCGGACGGTTTGTAGCTACGGCGTTTGACAATCCGTCGGGGTGGCTGGGGCGTGAAATTTCGATCGCCAGTGATCGCACTACCTACGCAGATATCGCGGCTGCCATGAGCCGCATTATGAATAGACCAGTTGTTTATCGCCAGACCCCGTGGGAAGAGTTTGTGGTGTCTGCACCACCGACGGCAATTGCCGCTACAACATGGTACCGAGATAACGTTGATCCCGTTAACGTCGCAGCTCTACGCGAGGAATTCTCATGGTTATTAACGTTTGAGGAATACCTAGTCGAAGCGGGATGGGGAGAACTATAGCGTTGTCTAAGCCGATGAAACCCCGGGACCGTTTGTCGTACAGTGCAATCGTGGACCGTCCTCGGCTTCCACTACCAAATGGTGGACGAATTGCCGTCTGGACCATCGTTAATGTTGAGGAATGGTCTATCGATCATCCTATGCCGCGTACAGTCCTACCCCCACCACGGGGTGAGCCTCTACTCCCAGATTTGGCAAATTGGGGATGGCACGAGTACGGCATGCGGGTTGGCTTTTGGAGACTTCTGGAAACAGTTAAAGCCACTGGATATCGCGCTACCCTGGCAACAAATGGCTCAGTTTGCAAAACCTATCCGCGGATTATCGAAGCTGCATTGGAGGAAAACTGGGAAATAATGGGGCACGGATTTCTACAAGGGCCAATGCACAAACTAGCTGATCAACGGCAGGCTATACGCGATACGATCGAAGCCATTCACAAAGCGACGGGTAAACCGCCACGCGGGTGGGAGAGCCCCGGACTAACGGAGACCTTCGAAACACCAGACCTACTGGCAGAGGAAGGCATTGAGTATGTTGCCGACTGGGTGGTTGATGATCAACCTGTAGAATTGAAAACCACTGCTGGGCCATTAATATCGATACCCTACACCGTTGAAGTGAACGACATTCCGATTATGGCACTGCAACAACATGCTTCCGACATCCTGTTGAGACGGGGCATAGACCACTTCGACCGACTCTATGAAGAAGGCGCAACACACACTCGGGTTATGGCCATCAGTGTGCACCCCTTCCTAACAGGAGCGCCACACCGCATCAAATACCTCGCAGAACTCTACAACTACATTCTCTCGAAACCCGATGTATGTATGATGACTGGAGAGGAGATCCTCGACTGGTATAACAGCGTTCGTTAAGAGTCACTCCTGAGATCCCCCCGCTTCGCGTTTATAGTTGTTGTCGATATACCAACCCATATAGTCAATCATGGTAACTGGCTCGAAAACTGCCGGATTCTCAGGTGACACACAAGATTCAAGAGGTACGGCCAACGCATCCGGATTGGGATTAAAAAACATTGCCATCGAATAACGGTCTTTTTTAGGAGGAACGACACGGTGGGGGGTCGCAAGAAATCGGCCATTTGACCACCGGTTTAAGAACTCTCCCGTATTGACGATAATCCCATTCTTCACCGGCGTGGCCGAGATCCATTCGCCCTGTGGGCTCAAAATTTCTAAGCCAGTAACGTCTGACATAGGTAGCAACGTAATAAAGCCATGATCCGAGTGAGGTGAAATACCGAATTGATTATCCTGCGGTTCAATGGCTGGGTAGTAAGCATTCCGCGTCCACAAGGTCGGTCGCGTAAAATATGGATCAAAGTAGTCACTGGGAAGATCTAGTGCCCGAGCGTACAAGGGCAACATAGCGTAGCCGAGTACGGACAGAGCTTCTTGATAAGCAATCATCGCGTCACGAAAACCGATTAGTCCTTCAGGCCATTGATTGGGCCCCACAAAACGCAGCCCCCGCTGAATATCGGGGTCATCCGCGGGCCTCTCTCGGGCAATCGTAATAGTTTCATTGAGGTCCTTCCTGGTATTCTTGTTGAACTTTGAAGTGACATAAACGGTTGAACGAATAGGAACATAACCAACAGATTTTTCATTAATCTTAACTTTCAGCTTGTCTTCTAGAGGAAGTGAAAAAAACTTGCGTAGAGCATCGTAACCCTGCTCAATGAGCGTCTGCGAAACCCCGTGGTTGATCACCACGTAGAACCCGATGTTTTCTTGGATCCGTCGAAGTTCGTGCGCCAGCTCATCACGTGCCTTGGTGCTACCAGCTAGATAGGGTCCTAAATCGAGCGTAGGTATCATGTAATCCTCAACTGAATGACTAACTGAGAACCTCAACTACAGGATATCAGGATATATAAATCTTAAAAATGGAGCATTATTCGATGACAAAAAAGACCTGGAATATCTACCTCTCTGGCGAGATTCATTCCGATTGGAGAGATCAGATTATGAAAAGATCGGAGACTATGGACCTTCCAGTAACATTTTCCGGTCCTGTTACAGACCATGATGCTAGCGATTTGTGTGGAGTCAAGATCCTTGGCGAGGAATCGCAAGAATTTTGGCAGGATCGCAAAGGCGCCAGTATAAACGCGATTCGCACGTCCAACCTGATCAGTCGCGCAGATGTAGTAGTGGTGCGCTTTGGCCTGAAGTTCAAACAGTGGAATGCTGCCTTTGATGCCGGGTATGCAGCGGCACTCAACAAATCGCTTATTGTTCTACATGAAGAAGAGCATAACCACGCTTTGAAAGAAGTTGATGCTGCTGCGAATGCTACCGCCCGAACACCAGAACAGGTAGTAGATATTTTGGCTTACGTAATTAATGGATGATTGTCTAAGTTTCGATTGATAGCTATAAGCCTATAAGCTCTTAGGATCAGTATTCAGGAAATCGGTTAAGGTATCTAAGGCAGAACTCAGCGCTAGATGCTCTTCTTCTGAGAGCTGTTCCATAAGCATCTGATTAAACGCCCGCCGCGTCGGCATTACTGCATTTTTCTGTGCCAAACCCTCGGGCGTGATTGAGAACAAAACACTTCGGGCGTCTTGCGGGTCGGGTTCTCGTCTAACAAACCCTTTTTTCAGAAGAGAGGCGCTAGCACGACTGAGTTGAGCCTTATCTGCATGGATGCTTTCGACAAGTTGCCACAGCGTTCTAGGCGAGCGCTCACCAAGCTCAACCAACACTCGCCACTCCGCCATGGAAAGACCGAAGCGCTTTCCCAGACAACGGACAGACTGTCGACTAATAAGTTTATAAAGGGCAGTTAAACGGAAAGCCAACCATTCTTGGCCCTCGACATCAGAAGCGTCCCTGCTGCCGACTCCATGTGACCCTTCCCTGAAGGCTACTGGTTCATTTGCTGCCACGTGCCCCCCTTATCGAAGATGCCGTATTTTCCAGCCCCGCAAACCGAAGCTTCACTCTTAGTCTAAATCCAGACTCGCTACTGAAACCGATGAGCTACACCATCTGGAACCTGAGTGTTTTTATACACCCCTAGCTATGGATGCACCGAAAATAAACAAAAAATAATAATCTTCTACACTGGGAAGATTTGAGTGATCTAGAAAATTTCTTCGAGAAAATTCACTAATGCCGACCAGGATCGGCGAGCAGCCGACTCACTGTAACTGTACCCATTATCGGGATCGTTAGCTTGGGGATTAGTGAATGCATGAGAGGTATGCCCGTACCCATGGATTTGCCAGTCGGCACCGGCCGCCGTCAGCTCAGCAGCCAGAGCAACTGCTTGCTCAGGCGTGGCCATAGGGTCATCCCATCCGTGGAGTGCTAGAACCTTGGCCGTAATGTCGTTACCTTCAGTATTCCCCGGTGGGTGAAATATCCCGTGAAAACTAACCACACCAAGAACCGCAACCCCAACACGAGCCATATCTAAGACGCAAAGCCCGCCGAAGCAATATCCCATTGCCGCCACCTGAGAGGCATCGACAACCTCCTGTTGACTCGCCACATCAACGGCTAGTGTTAACCGGCTCTGTAGCATAGCTCGGTCGTCCAAAAAAGGCTGCATAAGCTTAGAGTTCTCCTCCGGGTTACTGCCACGCACACCCTTACCATATAAATCAAGACACAACGCTGCGTAACCTAACTCTGCAAGATCTCGTGCACGCGCCTGCTCGAACTCGCCCAAACCACCCCACGCGTGCGAAACCACTACACAAGGACTGGGTTGGGTAGCGCTATCATTCCATGCAAGGTAACCCTCGAAATTTGTGCCGTCCTGGCTATATTCAACAACCTTAGTTTGTACTGTCACGAGCAATGCCTCTCCTTAGTTTTAAAGTTAGTACCCAGTTACTTAATTTTATGACTACCGGAACCGTCCACCACGCGACCCCTGCTGAAATGGTGTCGAAGAGAAGCGGTCGGATATAAACCTCTGTAACATTTCCTGCTGTTCAAACAGACTTGAGCTTGGCAACAATAACACCTCGTCACCGAGGTTCAGTCCAGAGATAACCTCGGTGAATTCCAAATCGGTTACACCGGTGCGAACCGGGACCGGGACCGGCTCTCCATTTCTTAAAGCGACAACCCAATAGTTACCACCAAACTCATAATCCATCATGGAAGCATCTCGACTCTGAGAAATCTCTCTATCTCCAATACTATTTCCAAAACCATTTGCTCTGAAAGATCCGTCACCTGATCCTCTCGTTACGGTCTGAAGTTGTGTTGGCTTAGGCCTCTCTGCCCGAACATCAGCATACCCATCGAACCCTTCAATCGGGCGATCAAGTTCACCACGTAATTCCTCTTCCCCAAGCCCCAGCATTAGTGATGCGGTTGGAATGTCGCTATTAGCACGCAAAGCCATGGTAGGTACGGCCGCCACTGAGTCGCGGCTAGCAATCTGGATCTCCACATCCGCATTCATGCCAGGCTTCAGGAGATCTCCTCGATTTTCAAGACGTATGAGCACGGCAAACATGGTCACATTCTGCTCAACGACTGCCAGTGGTTCGATCTTTAACACCTCACCATCAAAGGGTTGATTGGGATAAGCAGCCACCGTCACATGTGTGGCCATCCCGGGCCTGATCTTGCCAATATCTGTCTCATCCACGAGCGTTCGTACATGGACAGTTGTCAAGTCAGCCATCCGGAGTAGAACCGTTCCACCACTGACATCCCGAGTGGGGGAAGAAATAACCGTGCCCGGCTCTACATGCTTTTCAATAATCGTACCAGTAATAGGGGCCCTGACTTCCGTGTCATCCATGGCAATGCGAGCATTTTCTAGAGCAACTTCGGCACCAATTACTTGTGCCTCTGAGTTAGCAAACTCGAGTTGCGCCTGCTCATACTCTGTTTCAGTCAATGTACCGGTGCCAAACAGGGTTTCGGACCGATCCATTTGTGTCTCAGCGATGGTCCGGCGAGCTTTTGCAGCAACAAGGCCCGCCTCTGCCTCGGCAAGCGTATTGCGTGGCGAGCGCTGGTCTACTTCAACCAATAGAAATCCTTCTTGTATTACATCGCCAGTCTCTGCATGAATTGCCAGAATCTCCCCTGAAGCCTTTGATTTCACCTCAACCGTGATCTCAGGTTCAATAACCCCCGCAGCATCGACACTAACCTCAATAGGCCGAGTTTCTACAGGCGCCGTGTCATATAAAGGAGCTACGAACTGGGGCTCTTCCTGCCCGCAGGCCCCTAGAGAAAATACGAATACCACTCCGATCCAGACCCTCATTTTCAATGACTCCTGTCCATCATTTCCCGATCCTCTTCAATGGTACCGTCACGAAGAGTAATAGCACGTGCCGCGTGGCTAGCAATTGTTGGTTCATGAGTTACAAGAATAATGGTGTTACCTAGCCCATGTAGCTCATCAAATAACGACATCATGTCCTGGCCCGTCACTGAATCCAGGTTTCCCGTAGGCTCGTCTGCAAGAAGAATGCTCGGCTCCGTGACCAGTGCTCGTGCAGCTGCCACGCGCTGCCGCTGACCGCCTGACATTTCGCTAGGTCGATGGCGCATTCGGTCTCCTAAACCAACCCGGATCAGTGCCTCGGCAGCTCGTTCTAGGCGCACCTTTCGTTTCATCCCGCCATAGATCAGTGGCATTTCAACATTATGGAGCGCATTCGCCCGTGGCAACAGGTTGAAGGTCTGAAACACAAATCCGACTTCCTTATTACGTACTTTAGCGAGTTCGGAATCGTTCATTGACGAAACTAACTTGCCGTTCAACCAGTACTGCCCGTCATCGGGAGTATCAAGGCAGCCAATCATGTTCATGAGTGTAGATTTCCCGGAACCGGATGGACCCATGATGGCGACGTATTCCCCGCGCGCAATCTCTAGATCGACACCGCGCAGGGCATGAACAGTTTCCCCACCCATTGTGTAGCGACGCTGTAAGTTTTTCGTCAGAATCATCGGCCGGGTCTTACCCTCGGTGATATCCAGAAACCCAGCGTCGGTTCCCAGCTTTGCGCTTTCGTGCAGTTGAGTCATTCTGTAATTATCACATCTCAAGACTCAAATTGCGCCGTTAGTAAGCATAAATGCACGTTTCTAAAGGATTATTTACAATCCAAAATAACCCCGTTTTATTTTTCGGGTTAGGGCTACTCCGAACGACTTAGCCGCCGGAAATACTCGGCGACCGCTTCCTCATACTCTTGCGCGATTTCAACAGAGGTTTGCGTACGAACAGCCGATTCCTCTGCTCCTACCCCATCCGCGACAATCTGTAGCTCCAACTGCTCCACTAGATCCAGCATGGTTAGATATTCCTGCTCAATCAGCTCTGGATTACCTCCCAACCCTCCTCTCAGAACGTCACCTAAACGTCTGATTGACTCTAATTCCTCAGGCGTTAAACCCTCTGCCCTAAGCCGTGTACCTAACGCGAGAAGGTCACGCCCAGCCTCCTGAAGTTGAGACTCTAACTCCGCCTGGGTCTCCGCATCAAACGTTAGTGGCTGCGTCGGGTCCCAGAACCCCAACCCACGCCTATCATCATAAACGCCGCCACCGCCAAACTGGTTACCGCCTAATTGACTGCCTATCTGGCCACTCTGACTACCATTCTGCTGAGCTTGCTGGCCTGACTCGCCATTCTGCAGGCCCGCGAGTTCTCGCCGAAGTGCTTGGAGTTCCGCAACTAACTCTGAGGTTGGGTCCCGTCCCGTCTGCTGTCCTTCACGGGCTTCGCGGCTTGCTGATGCTAGTGCCTGTTCAGTATCCCGTCGTAGATCGTCCAGCGCAGTCGTGACAATACCTTCGAACGGCGCAAGTTCATCTGCAAGTCCGCGACGGATCATCTCTGCGGCGTAAGCCAGACGGCGAACAACCTGAGTCTGCTGTAGATCGGAAAGCGCATTGTCAAGCTCCTCAGACGCTCCTGGCGTCTGCGCCCTGAACCGCTGGGCTACCTGTTGAAGATCCTGCTCCACCGCCTCCAGCTCCCCCTGCATATTCTGCTTGCGTTCGGCTAGCTCAAGCGCCTCGTCATAACTCAGTAGACTTTCCCGGACCCCATCCCCGTCTCTATTCGCGAGAGACTCGCTTGCGATCTGCTGTAGCTCGGCAGCTAACTGGCGCTGCCTATCCAGTAGATCCTGGGAACGCTCTGCTAAATCGGAGAATACCTCCTCAGCAACCGCTTGGCGCTGAGCAGTCATCTGCTCTAGCGCTCTATCCAGTTGCCGGCGCGCCTGCTCAACTGCCCGTTGGGTCTGCTCGGGATCCATACCACTCTGAGCTCGTGCACGGCTCATCGCCTGCAATGCGTTATCCAGTTCGCGAATTGCTTCGGACGTGGCATCGCCGCGTCCGCCTTGACCTGACTGTTGGCCTGACTGTTGGCCTGACTGCTGTTGAGCCGCTGCCTGACGAAGCTCTTCCAGCTGACGGCGCAGTTCCTCGGTTTCGCGACGCAACTCTTCCTGCTGCCATCGCTCCTCCTCAGTCAGCGTACGCTGCTGGTTAGCCTGACGAGCAAGATTCTCCTGTCGTCGTGCGAGTTCTTGCAACTTTGCAATGGCCTCGTCTACCTCCACCTCGGGAGTATCCTCAAACGAGGCAGGGGACTCGGTTTCATACTGGTTTTTTTCCAGATCCATCTCAAGTTCAAAAAGCTCTGCTAGATCACGCCCAGCGAACCCGCCGCTGCCACCACCACCACCTTGCTGGAAGGACACCTGGATATCCGTAAAGACGGCTTCAGCTTTCAACAAGTGGCGAAGGGCTTCCTGTTCAGATGGAACTGCATCATCAAACTCGAGATCTATCAGATAATCAGCCGCCGGCATCATAGCTTCAGCGGCGCTTTCCAAGCTGCTAACAAAAGTCTGAATCTGTTCGTCAACGCTGGTGAGTTGCCGTGCTCGGGTCCGATTCGCCAGGGTACGCGCTTGTTCGGCGAGTGTCCTCTGAAGCTCGGATAACATTCGTGCATTATCCTCAAGCTGCTGCTCATCCTGAAATCCTGTTTGCTCTCCCTGCTCGCGGATAAGATTCCATGTTGCAAGCAAAATTTCTTTCTGTCGCTGAGAAATTTCGTCCTGTTGCTGGCCACCGCCGCCGCCACCACCACCCTGCATGGACTGCGAGTAGCTGCGCTCGAACGGTTGCACTTCGACAAAAAATAAGTCAGTCCGTGCGGAAGTATCTCGATCATGAGCTTCGGCGAAGTAAGAAATAAGATCTCCCGGTGCGAGACTTGAGGTTACCTCTTCTGCAGTTGGTTCGTTCTCCATTAAAAGATCCAGTAAACCGCCCGCACCAACCGTCTTGCCTAATTCTTCGAGGTACAAGACCTCATCGCTCAAGGTGTAGTCACCGTCCACGTCTAACTGAAGGACATGCCACTCCGCGCCGTTGATCGCATAATGCAACTCGAGCCTGTCCAATCCGAAATCATCTGTTGCTTCCACCCGAATGGATACTTCCTCGATATTGCTGGCTTTCCAGTCCCGTCCAGGTCGAACCACCTTCACAACCGGTTTATTGTCGGGAACAACATCAATAAAATAATCGTCCGTAAGTCGTACGGGCTCTTCATTGAAGAAGGTGGAAACAAAATACTCTCCCTCCTCCTGCACCTCGACTGTAGCCCTAGCGACAGAACCATCCGTACCCATGGAAAAATTTTCGCCGTTTACGATAAGCTCAGCCTCACCAAGGGGCTGGTCTGTGGTTACCTCTACCTCAACCTGAGTACCAACAACAGCACGAATATCGCCACCTGGATCGGTTATCTCAGTCTCCAGTTGTGTCCACCTTGGGTAGTGATAGATCAACTTGACGTTTCTCACTCGAGGAAGCTCCACAACCTCGACCGAATACTCGGGACTATGGATACCAGCGGAAACCACGTAATACCGCAAAGGCTCCCGAACAGCGAAAAACGTAAACTCAAAATCATCGCTGTCGCCAGTGAGCATAGGAGCGCTCTCCCAACTTTCACTTCCTTCAAAGAGAGCAAAAACCTCGGCCTCAAGAGGGTCAAATCCCTCTGCAAATGCATCGATGGAAAGATCTCCTCCACGACGCACAACACCGTCACCTGGATTCACGACGATGCGCTGCGGTGGAAGCGTGTCGGACAAAGCCCAACCCGCCCACAAATGACGAACACCGTAGCGCCAGTTACCCGGTCCAGAAGTTGCAAACCACACAAGCGTTCCCAACGCGAACACAGCGAGTACGATGGGGAAGGAAATCTCCCAACTGGGCACCTTCAAAGAAACAGGTACTCGACGCGCCAAGTTGAGAGCATCCTCGGCTAGTAAGCCTAGAAATGGTGACGGCTTTTCCCGGTTCTCATTACTTTGAACAACAAGCTCATTGTAAGTCTCTATACGCCCATCGAAGTCCGGGGCTCGTTTCTCAATATCTGAGACGCCTCGGGTTTGTCGAAGCATGCGCAGGGGATATGCTAATAATGCGACGGCGATAGCACCTAAGGACAAAGCCAGCAACAAGCGGGCGCCACTCATGAGTTGATCTGGAAATGCCTGTCGGGTGCCTATCAGAACCGCCACCAAGGTAACCCCCAGCGCAACCAAGCAGAGCACTGCCAAACCACGCGCGACTATCAACGCCTTTAAGCGCTGGCGAAACCCGTAGAGGTAATCCTCTAGTTGTGTCCGTACCCTCATGTTGCGATCCCTCTTCGCACTCTAAGATGCCAATTCCCGACCCAAGACTCCATGAAAACTACCATAACCAGTAGCCCGAGAATCCAGGGCCACAACTCTGTGGGGGAAGCTTCCGTTACTTCCAAGCTACCCACCCCTGCTTGACCCGCACCTGGACTTAAATCGCGCCAACGGGCGAGAGCATTGGGCTCTATTGGCGTGACGTCTGATTCTCTTGGATCCATATTGACTGCCACCAGTTCCGCTTGACCAGCCCCCACGACCTCATAAAACCCGACTTGATCCACAAGAACGTCGTCGCCAGCACGTGCCCCGGCAAGACCTAGTGCCTTTGCGCCATCTGGTGCAAATATCTGTCCTCCTGATAAGCCCATAGCCTGAGCAGACAGTGTACCGCCTAAACGAGCTTCAACGCTGATCTGGTGATCCCCAGCTAAGTAGGAGGACAACTGTGCAATCAAGGGCACAAAAACCGGTTGCACCGGTAGGTCGTTCCATTCTCGGTCGAGAGAAGAGCTGAAAATCATGACTCGACCATCACCCAGCAAATGCTCTATTAAAAGCGGTGAACCCTGCTCAAGATTTATTAAGACTCTATCGGTCTCCTCAAGCTCCAACGATATGTGCCGATAGAATCGAATCGATCTCAGTTCATCCATCTGGCCCAGCCCTGGATGAGATCGATCCATATTACCCACTACCAAGTATTCTCCTTCGGCCACTCCAAACTGGGAAAATGGCTCAAAAATATGCCCTGTGACGGGCACCTCATCCAACCCGACCGATCGCTGAGCCAGCGCCATTAAAACAGCCCCCCCCGATTCAGCGTAACTACGAAGAATAGCTGCATCTTCACCCGCTAATACGCCAGCGTCCGCCACAACAACAAATACGTAGTCATCAAGCGAGTAATCAGCGAGAACGGCTGAAGAAATTTGTTCAACCTTGTAAGCCTGGGCAGAAAGAGTTGCCAATGCAGAAGCCAAAAAAAGCTCAGCGCGCCCCCGATTGTCATCGGCGATCAGCAAAATCGGTCGCGGAACGGGACGCTTCACTACGAGGTACCGTACATCGTCGTCGGCTAATTCGTCACCAGGTGTAAGCTCTGCTAGCACGCGATTAGGCCCAGCGGATAGTGACAACCCCTCGAACCGGGCCTGTGCTGTGTTTCCCGACGTAAATAAGACATTTTGTGCCGCAACCTGCGTACCGTTAAGCCTCAAGGCCACCGTTTTCTCAACACCCTGTACAGCATACCCGTGTAGACTGGCAACGAAGTCCCCAGATACCGCCGACCAGGCCAGCCCACTAACAGCCCAATTATTTTCATCAGGAGCTGAAGCATCGTGAATCACAAGATCAAGCGGTGTCCGTGGCGCTAGATCGGCAAATCGCGTAGGTAAAGCCGTCTGTTGAACATCAGTAATGATATGGATAACTACTGGCAACTCTGTTCCGCGGACCAGACTATCTATCGAACTGATCAACTGACCGTAATCAACACGAAATGCTCCCGGCTCAAGCATCGCGATGGCCTGACGAGTGACACTGCGGTCAAGGGATGGCTCCGCGACCACCTCGATGATCCGACCGACGGCCACCACCTGGGCCACGTCAGAGTCATCGAGACCGTCGATCACTGAATTAGCGAGATCTTCCGCACGCCCCCAACGATCACCGTGACTCATTGAGGCGGAGAGATCCATGATGATCACATGGAGTCTAGCTGTATCTGTTACTAGGCTTTGGACACGCCCCTGCAAAACAATACTAGTAAAAACTAGGACCAACAGGATCAGGACGCCCACTCTGAGAGCAAATAACATCAAATACTGAAGTTTTTTTGCTAGTACCCGACGCGGCTCACCGGGTTCCAGAAACATGACCGAACTGAAAGACTGACGATTGGGGTTCTCCGATGAAATTCGGTGTAACCAAACAGGCAGCGCAATTGCCAACAGACCAATGAAAAACGCTGGAGCGAGCAGTGCCATTAACCGCGTCGCTGCCGAAACAGCAGGTAATCCCTAAGGGCGGCATTAAGTGGGTCGGTTATCTTAATCAAAACATGGTCTGCGCCCGCACCTGCTGCACAATCATTAAGCGCCTCGACATGTTCTTGGATTCGCGCTCTGTAACGAGAGCGCATAAATATTGGAGATACCTCCATAGATTCTCCGGTCTCCATATCCTCCATAAGCGCAGATTCCTTCAACTCAGGTTCTAACTCCTGTGGATCCAGTAGTTGGAATAGAACCACGTCCTGCCCCTGATACGCGAGTGGTTGAACACCCTTGATCATAGCCTCCGGCTCACAATAGAAGTCCGAGATGACAACAACCAAACCTCTCCCGCGTTCGAACTGGCGAAATTTTTCGAACGGAACTTTTAGATCCGTGCCCGTACCTGGCGACGCGCGGTCGATGGCGTGTAGCACACCGTTCAACTTTCCCACACGAGAGGAAGGCGGACGATATTCACGCACCTCTTCATCAAACACAATCAACCCAACAGCATCATGTTGCTTCGAAGCCATATAGGCTAACGTCGCCGCCAAGAACTTCGCGTACTGTAGTTTGGTCACAGATCCTGAGCCGAAGCCCATAGAGGCGCTGGCATCAAGAAGAATTACCAGCCGTGTATTAGTTTCGCCCAGAAAGCGCTTTATGTAAGTCCGCTCGGTCCGGGCATATACATTCCAATCGACAAACCTAGGATCATCTCCTTCCGCGTACGCCCGGTACTCCGCAAATTCTTGGCTGAAACCAAAGAACGGGGAACGATGGAGTCCATTCAGAAAACCATGCACTGCGGCTCGCGCCACCAACTCCAAATTGGAAAGGCCGGCGAGCACTTCGGGGTGCAGAAGATGTTGAGTACCGGACGGCGATCTTTCAGTGGCTCCGGACACAACCCGACCTTAGCCTACCTGCGCCGCACGCTTGGGAGCGCTGAGCGATTGGACGAGTTGAGTCAATATATCGTCCACATCAACCTTATCTGACTCTGCAAAGTAATTGGTGAGCACCCGGTGCCTCATCACGGGAAGGGCTAACGCCGTAATATCATCCTGCGTTACGTGATAACGGCCCATCATTAAGGCCCTGGCCTTGGCAGCCAAAGTTAAAAACATCGTCGCACGAACACTTGCCCCATACTGCACATAGCGTCGAACCACTTCCGGCGCTAATGGGTCTTCGGGACGTGTGGCACGAACTAAGTTCACCGCAAACCGACTGACCGTTTCCGATACAGGGACCTGCCGAACCAATTCTTGGAACTGAATGATCTGCTCCGGCGTGGTACACGGATCGACATCGGGTATACCCATTTGCGTAGTGTAGCGATCAACTACCGCAAGCTCCTCATCAGCGCTGAGATAATCCAAGATAACGTTAAAAAGAAAACGGTCCAATTGAGCCTCTGGTAAGGGATAAGTTCCTTCCAACTCAATGGGATTTTGAGTGGCCAATACGAAAAATGGAGGAGTGATCGTGTGCAACCCCCCACGCACTGTCACCGTAAGTTCCTGCATCGCCTCCAGCAGAGCAGACTGAGTCTTTGGCGGAGTCCGATTGATCTCGTCAGCCAACAGCAAATTGGTGAAAATAGGGCCGGGAACAAATGTCCAAGTACGATGTCCAGTCGTAATGTCTTCTTCAATGATATCTGTGCCGGTGACATCGGTAGGCATTAAGTCTGGGGTAAATTGTATCCTCTTATACGTAAGACCCAGCGCCAGAGCTAAGGTCCGAACTAGTAATGTCTTTGCCGTCCCGGGCAACCCAGTAATCAGACAGTGCCCTCCCACAAGCAAGGTCATAAGTAAATTATCCACGACCTCTTCCTGTCCTATGATCACCTTTCGAACTTCGACTCGAATAGCGTCAAGTGATTTTTCGAATGTCTTGATGAGGGCTCGGGCTTCGTCGGTATCAAGCCGATTGGTTGTTTTAGAAGTCAACGTAAAATCTCCAGTAGCAGTTGCTGTGCTTCTCTGTAATGGGGAGCAGTTTCTAAAGCATACAATAAATGCTCACGCGTCTTGGCTTCATCTTCGAGCTGCACATAGGCCGTCGCCAATCGATAGTGTGTAGCGGCTTTATCGTACGGATCCATTGCCAAGAGAACCTGATATTCACGCAAAGCTGGAGCTGCCAGTTCATTTCCCAATAACCAATCGCCAAGCTTTGTGTGCAATGATTCATCCAATGGTGCGACAAAAATCACGTCGTTTAAGACAGCAATAGCGTCCTCGGAACGTCCAGCATCGTATAACCAATCTGCGAGTTGATGGAGAACACCCGGCTCAAAACCACCGAGTTGCCAGTATTCTTGAAGTGTACCTATTGCAGCTTCTCTCTGATCTAGTTCATCATGCGCCTTCGCATTCATAATGTGGACGTTGCCTTCCTCCACATAGCCAGGATTAAGCTCCATTGCAGTCGTGCTGGCCCTAATGACACTCTCCCAGTCACCTTCGTTCAGGGCCTCATAAGCCGCCTCGGTCTGCTGCTTCCACTCATCTAGCCCGTCCAGCGCAACCTGAAATTCGGACTCGAGAAATTCATTGAAGTCTCGGTCGAATTCCTCAGGAGATACGCCCAAACCTTGCTCGATCGCCTCTACCGTATCCGAACCGTCTTTATACAACTGCAGCAAAGCGACAAGACCCCGCCGCCCCCATTTTTGCTCGATATGTTGACAGATGAGGCCCGCCTGCATGTAGGAAACCATGATCTGGCCCTGATAGGTCGGGCGAATAAACCCGCTGTCAAGCTCTGCCACAGGAAGAAACTTGTCATCCTTCATCGCTTCCAAAACATGCATTGGAACGTGGCGACCCGGTCGTGGCCCGGTGCTCCACTCCTCAAACACTGAAACACCTTCACTGAACCAACGCGGCACAAGATGATCAGTAGCTTCTAATGTAAAAACGTGCGCCATCTCGTGCCACAAGGTGGTGCCCCAATGAAACTCACCGCTACCTCGACCAGACGGGCTATCCATGGCAACCAGATAGCCAAAGGTTACACCGAGTAATCCAATGCCAGGCAGTCCGGAAGTGCGTACAGCAAAATCATCGTGCTCGGGATAGAGTTCTGCTACCACTGGCTCCTGGAGTTCAAACTGATAATTTTCCGAAAACGTCTGGATGCTGTCCGACACGAGTTCTGTGACGTAGGGATCAAGCACACCCGCCTCATCATTATGTAGGCGTAAAATAATTCCTGGGGATTCGACATTCATTAAATCTCTGTTGGACGGAGATAAATCTCGATTGAGAACCTGGAAATTATCGAAGCTATCTATTAAGCGCAGAGTGTTGACGATCTGGGCACTATAAGGATCACCTTGATAGGCCAAGGCAAGGTGCTCCTGAGCTTCCTCAACTCGATTCTCACGTAAAAGATTTACTCCGAGCTCCGCGTGAGCGGACCAGAGATCCGGCTGAATGTGAACCGCTTTAAACAAAAGTTCGATTGCTTCACGGTAGCGTCGAGTGATCACATAAAAATGGGCGGGCGTTGCATAGATCTCACCAAAACTAGGGTTATATGTTAGCGCCTGCTCGGTCCAGACGCTTTCTGTAATGCCCTGAAGAAGGTCAACGGATGCGCCTAGTGCATAGACTTCTAACGGCGGCAAGTCATGCTCCTCAGCAATCCGAAGCCCCTCGGTCAAAGCCTCTTCGGCCTGCGCTATAGCGCCGTCCTCTAAACTCATCCGTGCTAACAGCAACTGCGCTTCAATTTGTGAAGAATCTGCTTCTAACACTTCCCCAACTAGCGCTCTCGCTCGATCTTCAAACCGCCCAGCGGCAACGGTCGCCAACCCCATCTTCGCTGGCATGTACTCACCATCAAGCTCCAATGCTTCCTGGAAGAGCTTTATTGCCTCGCTGTTCTGATGGGTTGTGAGAAATAACCGTCCCCAGCGAGTTCGGGCACGCGGAGATTCCGGAGCGATTTCTACGGCTGTCCTGAAATAGGCGTTTGCTGCGGTTAGATCGCCTTCACGCCAAGCGGCTTCCGCTCTGACGACAGCAGCATCGCTGTTAGCTAGGAGCCCTGAGTAACAACGGTCTGCCTCCAGATTCTCACCACGGTGAAAATATTGGTCGCAAACTCGGAGCGAAGTCTCGCGATCAGCTGAGTAGTCAAAAACCTGTGCGACGGCCTGTTGGCTACCAAAAACCCACAAACAAATAACTGCGAATCGAAACCTCACTTCTTACTCAACACTGCGAACCCCATCAATCTCGCGCTGAACCAAGGCAAGCTCTAGTAACAGTCCTTGAAGCTCATCAAGATAAACATCACTTTCCATTTCTTCTCGGCGCTGCCGCAGTAATTCAACCCCACTTTCTAGGGTATCCAGTTCAGCAAATAGCCTCTCAAGTTCTCGGGTCGTCGCAATTCTATTCTCAAGGAGCGCGACGTTGAACGCACCCGCAGTCTCGCCCATGAGTTGTGGATGCTCGGTCGCCAGTGTTCCCTCGCGCTCGTAACTATCGGCTACCTTACGCGCCGTAAAATCAAAGGCCTCTTGAGCTGTGATCGCACCATTCTTGTTAGCATCGGCCTCATCACTAGAAAGTGCCTCTGCCCAGTATTGACCAAAACGGGTAGCGTTACGCTCACCACCAGTCTTGGTTGCAGTAATAAGCGTGCGCCCCTCCTTCAGCCAAAGCTCCAGTATGGCGCCACTTGCACTGGTTGCATTCACGACTACTTGCTGACCGGCAGACACTCCATCTAGCAATTCAGCTAGAGTCTCACCATCAATATCAGGGCCAGGCAGGTTGAATTTGTACTGATCCCCATCGTGCGTACCATGACCGATGAGGAACACAACCAGGCTGTCGCCGGGCGTCGCCACCTCAGCTAACCTCTGCAGTTCTGACGCGATTGATTCCCGGCTGGCTGCATCACCGCTTAAAAGCGAGACTCGGGAGTCACCCCTGAGCGAGCGTTGAGCCGCATGGGCTAACGACTCAGCCTGTGCTGCAAAGCGCTCCGCATAGCGTGGTTCCCCGCCCAACCCCTCGACAATGAGGTAATACGTATCCGCCCGGACATCGGTAACCAAGCCCATCCCGCCCAGCAACAAACAGATTGAAACCAACCTCATAGCCGCCCCCAGTAAAGTCGCAAAACCCACTCACCCGCCTTTAAAAGCATAAGTAAAAGGAAATTGATAGGCATATTCCAAAGATCAAGCAATTCGCGCTCCACAATGCCGGCCTCTGAAAACTGAATTGCTTCAGGCAACTCATCTAACTCACCCAGAGTGAAGTACCGCCCGCCAGTCATACTCGATAGACGCTCCAGTAACGGGCGGTTCTGCTGGATCTGGAAGTGTTCGGAAATGCCATCGGAGCGCCGGACCGCGAAGTGAGCAGTCCCCAGCAATTCCTCTCCGAGACTAGCGGTGGCCTCAAACTGGTACAACCCAGTCTCATCCGCCTGAATCGTTGCTTCGTATGTGCCGATCTCACCAGGAATGGGATTGAGCGTCGCTGTCGTGGGCTCGGAAAAGTCTCTCATCACGGAAAGGCTCACAGCCGCATCGCTAACGGGTTCAAATGACCTGTCCTTTACTTCTGCACGAAGAGTGATTTCGTCCTCATCTCCGTAGAAAACTCGTTCCGCCGTAAGTACTACCGGGCGAGGTGTTCCGGACGCAAGCGCGTGAAGCATCTGGCGCCAGAAGGTCTCATGACGCTGATCTTCGGAGGGTAGTTGCATCTGCCAACGCCAGGTTCCACCGCTTGCAAGAATGTAAGCGCTTCCGCGTCCGAATCGCTGGTGCACTAGCAAAGGTTGAGCCGTCCCCCTTACATCTGCTTCCAAAAGTGTCACCGCCCCCGGCTTTATCTCACCAAGGTACTGGAAATCAGCAATATCTGGCATCCCGGCCCAAAGTTCCCGATTCGTTTCACTGTCCGAATCCAGCTGCGTTAAAAGCGAACCCTCGCCCTCCGCCGTTAAAGTGACTGGAACCGGCAAACGAACAAAGCTCGATGCATCAATGTTGGGTAACTGGGCTGGGAGTACCTCAGCAACAGCGCTGTTCTCCCAACCGCCATCTGCGAGTCCGCGCCGTCCACCAAGCATAAGAAGGCTCCCTCCGCGCTCGCTGATGAAATCTCGGATCGCTTCCTGCTGATCCTCTGTCAGATCCGTTGCCGCAAAACTACCGACAACTAGAGCGTCATAGCCAAAGAGTTCTTCCCTATCCTCTGGAAAACCGTTTTCTAATTCTTCCTGGCTCTCCACCCCCTGGCGATAGAACTTGTTTGGCGTTGTACGCAGAAGACTTACCAGCCTTATAGGCGAATCCTCCTCCAGAGCTCTACGAATGAACTTGTACTCCCATCGAGGCTCACCTTCGATGTACAGAATACGACGACGATCCTCAGGCACGTGTATCGATCGATACTGCGCATTGTTAACTGTGTTGCGCTCCCCTGGGATGGCGTCGAGCGAGAACTGCAAATCTTTAACACCAGCTTCACCGATATCAAAGTCCACCCAATGGGTAGTCAGGCCGGCAACACCCTGAAGATTTATCTCTTCCGAAGCCAGGATTGCGTCGCCATCATAGACTTTGAGCCGGGCCGGGCCGCCGGGCTCAGCATGCCTAATACTGACCTGAGCGCTGACCTGAGAACCTGACATGATCGTACTTGCCATGCTCACGTTCTCAAGCTCGATATCTTCGGGAATGAATTCACGGCCGACGCCAACGGTGTGAATTGGCACTCCGTAGCCACCAATCTCGGCGAGTTGCGTGGTATCAAAGGACTCAGAGTTATCTGCCCCGTCACTGACTAAAACCACGGCACCAAGAGCCGACGAGCGCGCCTCACGCAGTACGTCAACAAGCGCTTCTCCAATCCTCGTGGAATCACCAGGCGGTGGAACCTGCTCCAGGGTCCCAATAGACTCCGACTCTGATGAAAACGCGTATAACCGAATCTCAAATGTAGCGGCCAGATCCTCCAACACACTAGCTTCGAAAGCCGTAACCGCCTGCTGAAGACGTGAGGTGTCCCCCTCCCCATAACTCATGCTTGCCGAGGTGTCGAGCACAACTGCGACTGAGTTCTCTTGTGCTCGCAGCGTCTGCGTAGAAAGGGAGGGCTGCCATAACAGCAACAGCAAAACTACGACCATCGCCACCTGAAGTGTCCCTAGGATGGCGAGCTTAACAACATGTAGTGCCTCTTTCCTTTGCAGGAGGCTATAGCCGACAACCGCGGCCCAAATAAATATGGCTGCAACTAGCACCCATAGAGGCCACTCGCGAGCGAAGAGAAATTCGCTATTCTCGAATGTGGTACGCGAGTACTTAAAAAGAAACTCAAACAATCTTCTATTCCAAGAAGCCTTCGCCCGCTAGGTACTTCCCGAGGAGAACGCTTTTCAAATTTTCATCTAACCCTAATACAAAGATACAAGCACCGTATAACCACTCCATCATGAAAACAGTTCGACCGATGCCGATCCTTTCTCTTTGAGATGTCTTAGACGATGATATCATCATCGCTACAGCCTCTTGAGGCTTAATTGGAATCTCCCTACGCCGATTATTAAAACCTGAAGCTGGTTCCAAAATTCGATAACTAAGCATCCTGCTACGGTGTCCCCGAAATGACAATGAGGAAGAATTTCACAGCACTTATTTTGGTTATTCTGGCCGGGCCAGCTGTCATGTTCTCCGCGGTTGGACAGGAATTTGTACTATCTAACCAGCCCTCCAGTGCCGAGTTTCAATTCACTCGACTTATGTACTCGGGGGGCAGTTGCGGTTTCGGCTTTGGGTATGGGTCCAGTCTCAGCCACGAGTGTGTTGACTGGCCAGATGCCGAATACCACTTCATGCAAGGACTAGCCCGCCTAACCCGGGTCAACGGGGCAATCGTCAGTCGTTATGACGGGACAGGCGGGGGCAGAATCAGCCTTCACGATGACTCCCTTTTCAACTTTCCTTGGCTCTACGCAGTGGAGGTCGGTGCGTGGCGACTCGATGAACTACAAGCAGCCCGGCTCAGGGAATACCTTTTCCGCGGCGGCTTTCTGATGGTTGATGACTTTCACGGACCACGCGAGTGGGCAGGGTTTCTTAACTCGATGGCACGCGTTTTTCCGGATCGGCCCATCCTTGAGATTCCAGAAACCGATGAAGTCATGCACGTACTGTATGACCTGGACAGACGCACTCAGATTCCTGGCATTGCCGCTTTGTATAACGGACGCACCTGGGAAAAGGGTGGGGTAAGCCCACATTGGCGTGGGGTCTACGACGATAAAGGGCGTCTGATGGTTGCCATCAATTTTAATATGGATCTCGGCGATGCCTGGGAACACGCAGATACGCCAGGTTACCCCGAACCTATGACCGCTATGGCCTACCGTTTTGCGGTTAATTACGTCATCTACGCAATGACGCATTGAGCTGATGACGCCTGTCTGCTACTCGTTGATAACTTAGATTAAAGCGGCACGCGCCTCAGCTAGGCGTTCCGGCGTACCGACATCTTTCCACAACCCATTAAAAAGAATGCCGCGAAGAGCTTGCTTCTCCGCTGCCGCTTCAAACACTGAACGCAGCGGTCTAACTCCCGGATCAAGACCCTGGAAAACCGATTTATTGAGTAGAGCAATACCACTATAGGTGAATAAAGGCGGTTGCAGGGTGAGTTCCCCAGAGGCCGTCAAACCAAAATCTCCAGCTGTGTGATGAGCAGGGCTGGGCACTAGGACCAAACAACCTAGTTCTTCGCCCGCCAGAAGGGTTCTGAAGTCAAACTCTGTCACAATATCGGCACTCACCACTAAAAACGGCTCCGAACCGAGTAATGGCAGCGCCTGGATAATGCCGCCCGCTGTTTCGAGTGGTGGCACTCCCTCATCACTGTAAACAATGGTCTGGCCCCACTCGGAGGTTTCGCCCACAGCGTGCCTGAGTTGATCGCCACAGTGGGAGAGATTGATAACAACCTCATCGATTCCTGCCTCCGCAAGCCGTCTAAGATGGCGACCGATAAGTGTCTCAGTCCCCAGAGATAAGAGCGGTTTGGGCTGATCCACAGTCAGTTGCCCCATCCGCTCCCCACGTCCCGCCGCCAGTAACATCGCTTTCATGGGGATTTTTGCACAGAAGGCTTCGTGCCAAACTTCATTGGATTTTTCCAAATACACATAGGCTCCGAAAGCCTTGAGAGGTTAGTTCATCCAGCACTTGTGGCTTCCCGTCCAATCCATTGAAGGCGTAGGAGAACTGTGCCATTGTAGCTGCCTTTGTTACGCTCAAGCTTGTGGCCCCCGAGAAAAACCTAATACTAGTTTCGGCTCTCTTTCTAACCGCGCCCTGGACATCTGCCACGGCACAGCAAATGTGCTTGCCTCAAGATCCCAACCCACCAATTGCGCCTACCGATATTGATGTGTCCCGTGGGGAACTCCTCAATATAGAGGCGGGACGCATTGATTTGTCCAATGAAGAATATATCGACTTCTTTGATCAAGTCACATTTCGGTACGGCAATCGTAGCGTTTCGGCAGAGCGTGCGACTTTTGACCGCGCGACACAAAGAGCCGAGGTACAAGGTACAGTGACTTACCAAGACCCTAACGTCACCGTGTACGGCGAGAATGCAGAAGTCGACGCCCAAACAGAACTCATTTCATTCGCCGGAGGCGGGTTTGACTTACCACAACGCCCAGCCCGAGGGTCGGCTGACTCGATAAGAATCCGCAGCAACAACACCATCTCTCTTGAGGGCGTGAGTTTTACGACCTGCACAATAGAACGTCCCAGTTGGGAACTGCTCGCCCGTGAGCTAGAAATGGATGTCGGTAAGGGATTCGGTACGGCTCGAGGCGTAAGGTTGAACTTCAGGGGCGTCCGAATTCTTGCAGCACCCTACGTGACATTTCCAATAAACAATAACCGCAAGAGCGGGCTACTGACACCAAATTTCTCCAACCGGGACAGAACCGGGCTAGATGTTTCAATTCCCTATTATCTGAATCTAGCACCTAATTACGACATGACTATTGCGCCCCGTTACATGCAACACCGCGGTGCTCAGGTGACAACCGAGTTTCGTTATGCATCAACGGGTACTCAGGGGCAGATAGATTTTGAGTACCTTCCCAACGACTCGAAAGTAAATCTATCCAGACGCTACCTAAGTCTAAACCACGAAACGGTATTCGGTTCAGGTTGGCGTGTGATTGCAGACATCCAAGAGGTCTCCGACGACAACTACTTTGAGGACTTGGGCAACAGCCTGAGTGTCGCTAGTCAAACCCATCTGGACCGTCGTATAGATATCGCCTATCGGGCACCGCAATGGTCACTGTTAGGACGAATGCAGGGCTACCAAACCATTGACCCCTTAATTGATACAGAGAACGAACCCTATAGGCGTGTGCCCCAGTTCGCGTTCTCGGGACGTTGGGATAGAAATGCGATGCGTTTTTCATCGCACAACGAACTTGTTAAGTTTGACCGTAGTGTGGGAACGACGGGCTGGCGAATGGATCACACCGAGGAGCTAAGTTTCCCTTTTACTAAGCCGGGAATGTTTCTTACACCTGCCTTTGCCTTGCGGCAAACTAATTATTGGTTGGACGATCAGTCCTCAGATGAACACACCGAGTTTTCTAGAACACTACCCGTTGCAAGTGTTGATGCGGGTCTGACTTTCGATCGCGTAACTGGTATGGGCGGAGGACATATACAGACCATCGAACCAAGGGTTCTCTACGTACATGTACCGTTTGAGGATCAATCTGATTTGCCGCTTTTCGATACCATAGAACCAACGTTTAATCGCGTGCAACTCTTCCGAAAATATCGGTACCTTGGTGCAGATAGAATCGCGGATACCGATCAAATGAGTTTTGGATTAACCACGAGATTGATCGACATCCATACCGGACAGGAAAAACTGACAGGAACAGTCGGGCAAACGCGTTACTTAAGCGCTCAGGAAGTTGTGCTACCAAATCAACTACCGAACCCAGCAAATGCCTCCGACTATATCGCCGAAGTATCACTCAGTCTGCATCCATCATGGCGCTTAGGGGTCGATTACCAGTGGGACAGCGAGACTAATAAGACGGCACGTTCCGAAACTCGGTTCCAGTATCGGCCTGGAAACGACAGACTCCTGGGGGTAGCCTACCGCTATCAGGATGGACTGCTCGAGCAGGGCGATATTTCACTCATATGGCCCCTTGGGCAAGCTTGGCGGGTAATCGGCCGAACCAGTTATTCTTTTCTGGATGATAAGCCTCTTGAACGGTTTCTCGGCTGGGAGTACGAATCATGTTGCTGGCGCTTACGGCTCATCGCCCGACGCTATGTCAGTCGAAGAACAGGCGAATCAGATAGTTCATTCGCCATCCAATTTCAGCTCAACGGATTCACAGACTATGGAAATTCTCCTGAGGAGTTACTGGAGCGTGGTATTCTTGGTTACCGAAGATTCGAAAATATGCCTTAAGAAAGCCAATGAAAAGAAGTCTCAAATTAGTCCTGACGGCTGCCCTCCTCCTCGGATCGCAGCAAGCTTTAGCGCAAACTCGTGAACTCGGCGGCACTGGGGAACTGTTGGACGGTGTTGCGGCTATTGTCGATGAAGGTATTGTGTTGAAAAGCCAACTCGATCAAAAGGTCGCTGTAATTATCAACAATATCCAAAATAGTATGGCCCAACTGCCGCCCGCTCAGAGGCGACCGGTACCTCCTTTATCTATAATAGAGGAACAAGTTCTCGAACAACTGATCATGGTGGAGCTGCAGTTGCAGCAAGCTCGGCGCTTCGGAATCACAGTTGGCGATGACGCCCTCAATCAGGGAATTGCCAGTGTTGCCCAGAACGCGGGTATACCGCTAGAGCAGCTCCCCGCAGCCTTGGCAGAGGAAGGGCTCGACTATGTAGCTTTTCGTAATGAAACTCGTGACCAGATGATTGTGGATCAACTGCATCAGCGCGCGATTTTATCCAACATTGTGGTCGGTCCACGCGAGATGGATCTGTGCCTTGCGGAAACTACTACAACTGCTGCTGCTGAAATCGATTATCTTGCTTCACACCTTCTGATTGGAATTAGCTCAACAGCTACCCGTACGGAGATTAACCAAGCACGAGAACAGGTCGAAGATATTCATCAGAAATTGGAAAGTGATGAAAACTTCGCAGAACTAGCGCTTACTTATTCCGATGGACAGACCGCATTGGAAGGAGGATCACTTGGTTGGCGGAAGGGGGCTCAACTTCCGACTCTGTTTGCTGATGTAATCATCGGCTTGGGCGAGGGGCAACACTCTGAACCCATTCAGAGCGCTAGTGGTTTTCATATCGTTCGGCTCGATGCGTCGCGGGGTGCACAACCCGTGATGGTGGATCAGCTCCGAATACGTCATATCTTGGTAGAACCTAATGAGGTCATGGACGATTCGGCAGTACTGCAAAGGCTGCGAGGAATTCATGAGCAGATACTCAATGGCGGTGACTTTGCTGTTTTTGCACAAACCGTCTCCGATGACGCTGCTTCCGGCGCGGACGGTGGTGATATGGGCTGGACGGGACCCGGGATATTCGTGCCAGAGTTCGAGGCGGTCGTCGCGGGACTTGAGATTGGCGAACTCAGCGAACCTTTTAAGACTCAATACGGCTGGCATATTGCAGAGGTCTTGGATAGCCGCTCATACGATACAACGGAAGAACTCAAAACACAGCGGTGCGTTCAGCAAATTCGTGGCACTAAGCTTGAAGAAGAACGAACACTATGGCTGAGCCGCCTCAGGGATGAGTCGTTTGTCGAAGTGCGAATGTAACCCGTAGCCCAAAGGGCCTGCTTCACCGGACTCTAGGCTTGAGCACGTCACCCCCCACCATCATTGTTACGTCAGGCGAGCCTGCAGGGATTGGGCCAGACATTTGCGGACTACTGGCCATGCACGATCTACCGGCTCGGCTTATTGTCCTTTGCGACCCCAACTTAATGGCATCGCGAATCCGCGACATGAGGCTACGCGTATCCCAACGTATTCTCAAAGACGCAAAAGAAGCGGAATGTCAGACGAAGGGGTCGCTACAGATACTGCCGATTCCCTTAGCACGAGCAGTTCAGCCCGGGCAACTGGATCCTGAGAATGCTCAGTATGTTCTCAACCAACTCAAAATGAGTGTCGAGTTATGCGCCAAGAACAAACACACCGCATTGGTCACTGCACCGGTTCAAAAAAGTACGATAAATGAAGCAGGCATATCCTTCACCGGACATACAGAATGGCTAGCACAACGCTTGGGTGCTACGCGCCCCGTTATGATGCTTATATCGAGTAACCTACGCGTAGCGCTTGCCACGACTCACCTATCACTCGATAACGTCCCAGCTTCCATCACTCAAGGGTCACTAGAGGAAGTCATCACGGTCCTCGATCATGATCTACGCTCATTATTTTCGATTGAATCGCCGAAAATCATGGTCCTGGGACTCAACCCCCATGCTGGTGAGAATGGGACGTTGGGCAAGGAGGAGCTGGAAATCATAAATCCAGCACTACAAACTCTGTCCAATCGCGGCCTGACCTTAATTGGCCCGGTGCCTGCCGATACCGCCTTTACCCGTGAACGCCTGGCGCAATGCGACGCGGTCCTCGCGATGTATCACGATCAAGGGTTACCCGTGATAAAAGCACTGGCTTTTGGTCAGGTGGTCAATATCACACTTGGTTTGCCCATAATCCGAACATCAGTGGATCACGGGACAGCACTGAAACTTGCGGGCAGCGGTGGTGCACGACCAGACAGCCTAAGGCAAGCCGTGGATCTTGCGATTAAGCTGGCTACTGGTTCCCGTTAATGTTGCGCGCACGCAAGAAACTTGGTCAACATTTTCTACATGACCCCGCGGTCATCGATAGACTCGTATCAACAATCGCTCCTGAACCTAAAGACACAATGGTGGAAATTGGCAGTGGACGGGGGGCTCTTACACAGCCACTACTCGAGACGCTTGAAGCAATACACGTCATCGAACTGGATGTTCGGCTAGCCGAACACCTTATAAAACTCGTACCGGAGCCTCAACGACTGATTATGCATCGAGGAGATGCGCTCAAGATGGATTTCTCCTCGCTGGCACCTGCATCGAGTTCATTACGGATCGTGGGAAATCTGCCCTACAACATTTCAACACCGGTCCTCTTTCATCTCCTCAGACATCGTGCAGTGATTGAAGACATGCATTTCATGTTCCAGAAAGAGGTCGCCACACGCATCACGGCAGCCCCGGGACGCAAAGAATACGGACGATTGACAGTAATGCTCGCTCCATGGGTTGATGCACAAACCTGTTTTGATGTTGGTCCTGGTGCCTTTTCGCCACCTCCTAAAGTCTGGTCAACGGTGATTCGACTAACCCCACGGACAGAAGCACGCTTTAATATAAAGAACCAGGAGAGATTCTCAGCATTAGTTGCCCGCACCTTCTCTATGCGACGTAAAACGATCGCAAGATCCCTGAGTGGGTGGTTAAGTCGAGAACAGATCTCAGCATCGGATATAGATCCTGGCGAACGCCCCGAACAACTCCGCCCAGAGGATTTCGCTAAGCTGGCTAACCTGGAGTCATGCGATTGGACTAGAAACACCAAGCCACCATGACGACTTATGCGATTGGGGACATTCAAGGGTGTGCGAGATCCCTAGATACCCTTCTTGAGACAATCTCGTTTGACGATTCCCGGGACCACTTGTGGCTCACTGGGGATTTGGTTAACCGAGGGCCTGATTCCCTCGCTGTTCTTCGACGTCTCATTGAGATGGACGGGAATATCACTATGGTCCTGGGCAACCATGACCTACACCTGCTAGCAGCAGCGGCTAATGTCCGAAAACTAACCCCCGAAGATACTCTTCAGGAGATCCTGGATGCGCCCGACGCCCCACAACTAATCAACTGGTTAAGACATAAACCCCTGTTGCATTACGACGTAGAGCGTGATTTCGCACTGGTTCATGCCGGTCTTCCACCTGCATGGTCACTTCAGAAGGCCCAGATCCATGCCTCTGAGATAGGAGAACTACTGGCAAGCAATTCCTGGGAGAAGAGCCTGGCCACCATGTACGGTGACAAGCCGGACCTCTGGTCAAACTCACTTGATGGAGAAGAACGCCACCGCTATAGCATCAATGCGTTCACCCGAATACGGTTCTGCGATAGTCAGGGTAGACTGAATTTCGTCAATAAAGGACCTCCTGGATCCCAGCCAGCTACACTCAAGCCCTGGTACGACTTTCCCCGCCCTGGCGGCTACAAGACTCATATTGTATTTGGACACTGGGCGTCACTCGGTCTGACCCTTCAACCTGGATACACGTGTCTGGATAGCGGCTGTGTTTGGGGTCGCCAACTCACTGCTGTACCCCTGGATCCGCCCGGGAAACCTATCTCAATCCCCTGCACAGACAGCTGCCCGTAAAACCAGGCCCAAAAGCCATCAACCCAATCTCTCCGGAAAACTTTAAGGAGAGTATCTATGTATTTGTACTGTTTCCCCAATTTCGAACCTCATGAGGTCTTCACCGAGTTGCAAGGGTCCTGAGTAGTTTTCCCGGGTCCGCTCAACGAGTTCTTCAAGCGTGACTTCGGGCGCACCAGGTCCGCTTAACAAGACGAAATGAGTGTAAACAGCCAACTTCGGAGAGGCGCGTGAAAATACGACCCCCGCCTCTTCTGGTGTTGTATGGTGATTAAGGATAAGTTGTATCCTCTCATCAAAGTTGATCAATTCCTGACGCGCAGCAGCTACTTCGTGAATCAGGAGATCGCTCCCTCGCGCCATCTCGATGAGATTTTCATCAAACCGTGTGTCCCCCGAAATAACTACCGATCTTCCCGCATAATCAATGCGATACCCATAAGCGGGCTTTATGTGTTCGCCATGATCAACGGCAAATGCGGTTACTGTGAGGCCTTGTTCATTAAACACAACACCGTCTGCTGAGAATTCTTTGACATCAAATTGCACACCACTTTCTGGAAGGCGCTCATCTACGATGCGGATTTGAATATTTGGCTCGAAAGCCTGTCGCATCCCCTCAAGAATGTTCTTGAGCCCTGCGGGGCCGTAGACACGAAGTGGTGTTGTGCGCCTCCCAAAGGGCGGGGGTAACCAGCCTGTTAGCCAAAGATCAGGAAGTCCAGTGAGATGATCTGAATGAAAATGAGTGATGAAAACATTGTCTATTTCACGCAATGGAATATGGAGCTGCGCCCATAAACGCTGAGTAGCTCCACGACCTACATCAAAAAGGAGGCGTTTGCCGCCTGCTTCTACTAGGGTAGACGGCCCAAAACGATCAATACGTGGCACGGGCTCTCCCGTACCGATAAGAGTCACATTAATAGCTTGCGATTGCGCCGTCAGTGACACCGTGCTTAGAAAAAGCGTAGACAACAAAAGTACAGCAAATGGAGTTTCCAAACGCATTAATCTGAAATCTTTTTTTCGCATTTCCGTATTCTTGCAAGTAAGCCGGCTACACCTAGACCGCTACTTTGGCTTGAATATGCGCATGCGCCTTGTAGTTAATGAGCTCAAAGTCATCATACTTATAGTCAAAAATAGACTTTGGCTTATTCTTAATCGCCAATGTAGGCAAAGGTAATGGCTTACGACCAAGCTGTTCGTCTGCCTGAGTGAGATGATTAAGGTAGAGATGGCAATCCCCCCCCGTCCAGATAAATTCGCCCGGCTCAAGATCTGTTTGTTGAGCCATCATTTGCGTAAGCAGAGCGTAAGAAGCTATGTTGAACGGCACACCAAGAAAAACATCGGCACTGCGCTGATATAGTTGGCAGGACAGCTTGCCATCCACGACATAAAACTGGAATAACGCATGACATGGCGCCAATGCCATCTTGTCAATCTCACCAACGTTCCAGGCGCTAACAATAATGCGCCGAGAACTAGGATCAGTTCGGATAAGTTCTACAGCACGCTGAATCTGATCGATGCTCTCACCACGAACAGTTGGCCAGGATCGCCACTGAGCGCCATAAACGGGGCCCAAATCTCCGGATTCATCAGCCCAGTCATCCCAGATCTTAATATCGTTATCACTCAGGTATCTGATATTCGTGTCACCACGCAAAAACCAGAGTAGCTCATGAATAATCGAGCGCAAGTGCAGCTTTTTTGTAGTTAGCAGAGGGAACCCCATATTGAAATCGCAACGAAGTTGAGATCCGAAAACACTCAGCGTCCCCGTGCCGGTACGATCTGATTTTTGGACACCATCCTCTCTGATGGTTTGCAATAGTTCCAGATACTGCTTCATGCTGAAATTCTTTTCACGTAGCGGTTATTACGATAAGCCAGTACGAACAAAATCACGCCCATAATAACCATGGGCGCCGAAAGAACTTGGCCCATGGTGAGCCATCCGAATGCAAGATACCCATCCGTTGCCAAGTTTAAATGCTCATCGGGCATACGAATAAACTCAACCCCCACACGGAACAGTCCGTAGAAAATCAAAAATAGCCCGGACACAGCCATAATGGGTCGAGCTTTACGGGAAAATCCCCAGAGAATAAGGAAGAGTATTAGGCCTTCAAATAGAGCCTCATAGAGTTGACTTGCATGGCGTGGCACCCCGTCTACCCAGACGGCGTAGAATGCTTCAGGGCTGGTTGGAGCTCCCCAAAGCTCACCATTTATGAAGTTACCTATCCGCCCCAGTCCAAGGCCGGGAGCCACCCACGGTGCGATGAGATCCGTTACTGAAAAAAAAGGTTGACGAATATTCCTTGCTAACCATCCCATCGCAATCAGTACACCAATTAATCCACCATGAAAGGACATGCCCCCCTCCCAGACCCTGAAGAGAGCTAGGGGGTTCTGGACTAAACCGGAAAAATTGTAAAAAAGCATGTACCCGACGCGCCCACCGAGGATGACCCCTAACGCCGTATAAAAAATGAGGTCATCAACACCAGCAGGCGCGATAGGACTATCGGAACGCTTCGCTCGTATTCGAATACCTAACCATCCAAGCGCGAAACCACACAGGTACATCAACCCATACCAGCGTACCTGGAGCGGCCCTAGCTCGAATGCGACGGGACTGATGTCAGGGTAATTAAACATGAGAGATTAGTGTAATCGTGGTCAGACGCCGGGGCCAGCCGTGTAACTGGTATAGTCAAATTCATGCCTAACGATCTGTCAAAAGAAACGAGCCCATATCTACTACAACATGCGAACAACCCCGTGAATTGGCTTGCGTGGAACGAAGAATCACTACAACTGGCTCGGGAACAGAATAAGCCCATCCTACTTTCTATCGGCTACTCCGCTTGCCACTGGTGCCATGTCATGGCTCATGAGTCATTCGAGGACGAGGCAGTAGCCAAACTAATGAACTCCCTCTTCATTAACATCAAAGTCGATAGAGAAGAGCGTCCAGACATCGACAAAATCTACCAAACCGCTCATCAACTAGTGGCTCGCGCACCGGGTGGGTGGCCTTTGACCGTTTTTCTCACACCAGACGAACAAGTACCTATCTTTACCGGTACCTATTTCCCTCGAGAACTGTTCAAGCAAGTGCTCGCCCGTGTGGAAGACTATTTTCAGATGCATGCGAGCAAAGTTAGCGCCCAGGGCGAGGCACTACGCAACGCCCTTCGACACCTTGATCAATCAATTAAGGCCGAAAACAGCGGTGACTTGACGCTGGCGCCGTTGGAGACGGCAAAAGAGCGTCTTGAGGGCTCTTTCGATGAGGATTACGGTGGTTTCGGCAAAGCCCCGAAATTTCCACATTCCACACACATCGAATTGCTCTTGATGGCTTGGAGAAGAACTATCGAGGAGCAAGAGCCAGATTTACAGTCTCTTTACATGGCCACACTAACTCTCACTCGCATGGCCCAAGGAGGTCTGTACGATCACTTAGCTGGCGGATTTTTCCGCTACTCCGTAGACCATCGTTGGGCGATACCACACTTCGAAAAAATGCTATATGACAACGCGGCTCTAATCTCAGTCTACGTGGATGCTCATGCTGCTACTGGAGACCCATTTTTTGGGCTCATCGCATCGAACACCGCAGATTGGGTAGTACAAGACATGCAGGCCCCTGCAGGCGGGTACTACGCCACGCTAGATGCTGATTCGGAGGGCGAGGAAGGAAAATACTATCTGTGGACACCTTCCGAGATAGAGGCTGCCCTGGATGCGGATGAGTTTACGGTCAGTAGCGAATACTTCGGACTAACGCAAGCACCTAACTTCGATGGGAAGGCGTGGCACCTTTTAATAAATACCCCACTGGAAAACCTCAGCCAGGATCTGCCGAAACACAAGGCTCAGCAGAAACTGGATAGTGCCCGAAGAAAGTTGCTTACTTTCCGAGAAAAACGGGTCGCACCAGGCAGGGATGAGAAGGTGCTGGCTGGGTGGAATGGTCTGATGATCAAGGCTATGGCGCGAGCCGCCTGCCATCTTGACCGAGACGATCTAGAGGCTTCCGCTACGCGGGCCGTTGACTTTATTCATTCAAGGCTATGGAAAAATGGAAGGCTTCTCGCCAGTCATAAAGATGGTAGATCTCGTTTCCCAGCCTATCTTGACGACCACG
>Ga0315338_1000877_pt1 | contig 49548 bp, 43 predicted proteins | sample ASW8metaG_FD_204518 | JGI IMG/M metagenome (GOLD analysis project Ga0315338, IMG submission 204518) | Ammonia-oxidizing marine archaeal communities from Monterey Bay, California, United States - ASW #8 | ecosystem: Environmental > Aquatic > Marine > Coastal | place: USA: California | collected... | reverse complement strand
TTCTCTCGCAGGCGAACGCCCACCCGTGCTGGCACGCGCGGGCGTAGAGGTCCGCGTCGGGCCAGTCGGTGAGGCTTAGACCGCCCTCGTTGAGTAGTAGCCGCAGGTCCCGTAACTCCGGATCGCCGCGGACGGGCGCGGCGGTGTTCGAGGTATTCAAGCAGCCGGGCTCGAAACCTTGCTGGCAGGCCTGCCCGAACAACACGCTGGACACCTCCGGGTCGGGCTCGACGATGGCGCCCTCGACGTAGTGTGCGCCCAGTTCGTTGCAAGCCCAGCCGGAGCCGTCCCGGCAGTACAGGAACTCGTACAACGCCAGCGTCGCGCACCCCTTGCGAAGATCATTGTCGCAGGCCTCCTCCCAGAACACGATGCTGTCGCCGGTGTGGCGGCCGTCGGCAGCACCACCGGCGGCCATCAGGAAGAAGAACGCCATCCAGACGGCCATGTGAGTCAGGTTTGCGCGTCGAGGGACGGTGACACCCTCGATGCGACCGACGAGGAAGGTCTGCGGAAGCTTCTTCGCCAGCTGGTCGATCCGCTGCACGCTCAGGTTGAGAAGGGGGACGCACAGTAGCTTGTCGTAGAAGGTCGGCTGCTGGAACAGTCCCAGCAACTCGTAGAGTCCGAAGACGGTCGCGCCGTAGAGCAGTCCGAAGATCACCTTGCCTGGAGCCGTCCTGGGTGATGTCGACGGGTCCGTGACCAGCAAATGGAGTCCCAGGAACACGGCGATCGGAATCTCCGAATCGATAAAGAACGGCACGCCGACGATCTGTGTGTACAGCGCACTCAGCCCGAAGAGCGCCGCCGCCGCGAAGGCCGAGACCAGCGTGATCGAGAAAAAGTACATCGCCACCAGTCCCACCAAGAACAGGAACAGATAGGGCTGTGGCGCGAGGTTGAGGGTGGTGGCGATCTGATCGCCCCACGTCAGGTTGGTGGTGCCGGTGGCAATCAGCACTAGCGAGAACAGGCCCAGCGAGAAGGCGGACGGATTGAAGATGTGGACCCGGCGGCCGTCCCGGTTCCAACGCACGAACTCCTTTCCCAGGAAGCCGACCCCGAGCATCAGGAACTGCAGGTAGAACCACTCGTCGTGAAACCACAGGAACAGGTTGGTGCTGAAGAGGATCGGGAACGGCCCGAAGCCCAGTGTGTAGCGTTCATGCCGCGACCAGGCCAGCAGCATGTCGAACACGTAACAGAAGAGGAGTTGACCGACAAGCAGCCAAAAGTGGTCGGCGACCGGTGTCCAGTAGGTGCCCCAGTAGACGAAGACCGACGTGTGGAGGATGGCCTGAATCCAGTGCTGCTTTCGTAGGGCGACATCGAACCCGCGAGGCGCGGCGCCCTCGAGGTGGTGACGGAGCCACCCTTGCCACACCAGTAGCCCGATGACGGCGAGCCAGAACGACCAGATGAGCGTCGGGTGCTGCTGCACCCGCGGAAGGAACGACAGGCCCAGGAGTCCGGCGGTGAGCGCGAGCGGTATGAGGAGCACGCGACGGGGCGCCGTCGCCCCTGTTGCCGGTGACGCCGACCAGGCGCCGCCCGTCGCGCCTCGGGTCTTCCGTCGAGAGCGCGTGTGCTTTGTCCGTTGTCGTTTCGCTGCCATAGAGGTGTCGTTGGGCCTCGATCGTACAGGAAACGGCCCACGGGCACCACGACGACTCACGGATGAGTGGGTAAGTCTGGGTTTGTCTCATCCTCGGGTCCCCGTCTGGTGGTCGTGGTCCTACAGCCCGCGGACCGGGTTGCTCTACATCCCGTTCAACCGCTCCTGTCTGAACCAGGCGGCCAACGACCGCTCGGTCATCGGCACCGGGCCGCGCTTCACGATACCGGAGTCCGGGCTGGAGGAGGACGGTGACCTGACCGAGCTACGTGCCATCGACATTTGGACCGGCCGCGAGGCTTGGTGTTACAGCCATCGAGCCCCCAACGCCGGATCGTCACTGGCCACGGGCGGAGACATCGTCTTCCACGGCGATCTCAACCGCCGCTTGCGGGCGTTCGACGCCGAGACGGGCGAGGGGCTCTGGGAGACGATCCTCGGCAGCCAAATCACCGGGTATCCGGTGAGCTACGAGGCCGGCGGGCGTCAGTATGTCACCGTGCCGGTCGGCGGCGCGGCGATCTTCCGGATGGACAACTACGCCCCCGAACTCGAGGCGCCGATCGGCAGCAATATGCTGGTAACATTCGCGCTGCCGGACTGACGCGTCGCGGTCCTGCCAGATGACGAGAGCGTCCCTTCGGGAGTAGTACCGTCCATCTCCACGGTATGAATGCTCTTGACGTCAACCCTCCGTGCGGTCATCCTCGCTGTGGGGCGCTGGTGAGGAAGCGTCAGCCCGGCTGAAACTCGTGCCACACCGGTGCCTCAGAGTGCCGGGTGTCCACATTGGGCATCGCGCTGAAGACGCAGGCCGGTCTAACCGGTGCGTCCCTGAGGAGTCTAGAATTACTTCACCGTCACCCCCTCGCCGGCCCGCATCGCGCGCCGGCACGCAGAAGACGCTACACACGGAGGACCAGATGCGATCGACCATTCTCGCTGCCCTGCTCGTCGTGCTTGCGGTTCCGGCTGGGCTAAGTGCCCAGGCCGTGGAATCGGCTGAACCTTTCAAGGTTGGAACCTTCCAGATTGACGGAGAGGCGACAGTGGCCCTCGTGCTGCGGGACTCCCTGATCGTCGACATCGGCGCCGCGAATGCCGAACTGGAGGTGAATCCGATGTACCCGCATGTGGCCATGCCGGCCGACATGCTCGAACTGGTCGGCCAGTATGAGTACGGCCTCAAATTCAGGCTCTACGAGATCGTCAATGATCTCCTCGCAGATAATCGGTTGTCGGGTAGCGAGCGCGCTTCGTCTGTGCACGACGTCGAGGACGTCAGAATCCTTCCGCCGATCATGTATCCCGGCAAGCTCATGAATGCGGCGGTCAACTTCTACACGCACGCGTGCGAGGGCTGCACGGAGGAGGACCTGGTGGCGCGGACCCGCGAGCGGCAGGAGAACCGGGGCGTGCCTTACCTCTTCTTGAAGCCCACTCGCGGCGCGGTCATCGGTAGCGGGGACGACATCGTGATGCCCTTCGGCCGTGACCGGATCGAATGGGAAGTCGAAATGGCTATCGTATTCGGCCGCGCGGGTAAATACATCTCTGCGAGCCGTGCATACGACCACGTGTTCGGCTACATGGTCGCCATGGACATCTCCGATCGTGGCGGGCGTCCGCCGGGTGGCTACGGCTCCGGTTCGGACTGGTTCGTCGGTAAGGGTCATGACACGTTCGCGCCCCATGGGCCGTGGATCGTGCCAAAGGAGTTCTACGGCGATCCGATGGAGCGCCTGCATCAGAGCCTGGTTATCGACGGCGTGACCGTCCAGGAGGCCAGGGCGGGAGACATGATTCACAATATCCCGGAGCTGATCGAGTATGCCTCGTCGCTCATCACGGTCTTCCCTGGTGACGTTCTCCAAAGCGGCACGTCTGGCGGAACCGGCGCCGGTCGCGTCGAGCGCGCCAGCGGCTCTGGGTACCTGCAGGCGGGCGAGACGATCAGCGCCACCATCGAGGGAATCGGCACGTTGACTCACACGGTCATCGCCGAGGAGAGTGTTCCGGCTGACCTGTCCGGCGCGCAGCTGCCGCCGGTTCGCAGCTATCGCGACCCCCGCTGACGCGGCGGTTGCTCGGCGTGCCGGAAGGGGGGCGTTCCGGCTGTGAGACGGCTCAGCAGGGGCTCGTCGCGTCGATGCGGTGACGGTGGTGACTCGTGTCACCCCGGACCGTCTTGGCGCGGCGTGTCACTCTGGGTGTTCGAGCTTCTGGGCGTGGCCCCGCCACGGCTACTTCAGCGCTTCACGCTCCAGCGCTCTGGCGCCCTTCAGTAGATTCTCCATACCGTAGTTTCGTTCGTGGCAGGCGTACTCGTAGATCAGGCCATCGGTCTTTGGCATGTCGAGCGCGGCGGTCCAGTCGTCGGTCCAGGTCGTCGGGTCGGAGAAGGTCACCTCGTAGCGCAGGATATTGGCCTCGGGCCGCGAGAAGCGCTCGACCAGTGTGAGGTTCTCCCCCGACCCGCGCCAGGGCGCCTGCCCCGTGAAGTGGCTCGTCTCGATCACCAACGTCTCGCCTTCCCAGTGCCCGCGCGAGCGGCCCAGCCATTGGCTCGGCGTCTCGCTGGGTTCAGAGCCGCCGCTGAGTGGGATGATGCGCATCTCGTGCACCATCTCCAGCAGGATCGCTACGTGGGTTTCACTCTGAAAGATCTGAAAATTGTTATTGTAGACACCGCCGAGCCGGACGGTGCCGCGTGACAGACAGCGCTCCCACAGACCGCGGTCCTCGGGGTTCTCTGAGTTCTGGCGGTTTGGCGCCGCCGCACGTCGCGCATCCGCTCGGGCCACTGCCTCCGCGGTGCGCTCGGGGATCTTGCCGTCGGCTGGATCGACAATCAGCGACGTCCGGCCGTCAGACAGCCCCCGGTCCCACCAGAACTGGTTGTAGGCGAGACCCACGTCCCGCTCCGCGCTCAGTTCGCTCCGCCGTTCCGATGTCGCAAATGTGGTGGCATTGACGTTGGCTTCGGCGATCTCTTCGGAGGTTAGGAACTCTCGTCCCTCGTAGCGGTCCGGTCGCTCCATCGGGGTGGCGGTGCCGTGGTCCCAGACGCCCTGCAGATCGGGTACACCCCATGGCATACGAGGTGCCGGCGAGCCGTCCGGCGCTCGTCCGGCCGATACGGGTTGGGCTACGGCCATCGGCGCTAGTGCAACCAGGAGGACCACGGCCGACATAACGGTGAGCTTGTGGTACGTCATTGATTCCTTGTTCCTTTCGACCAGTCGCGATCGTCGATACAGTTAATCACGATTCGGACGGGAATTGGACCACCGCGGGTGTATGAGCTCGGCTATGCTTCCTCCTATTCCCTGACGTTTGCAGAAGCTCTCGCTGTGAGGAGTCGCGGCGCTGCGACTCACTCTTGGCTAAGAAGGGAAGCGCCCTGCATGGCCCACTACAAGAGTCGGCAGACCGTTGTGTGTAGTCCGCCGTGCAGAAAGATGGAGTCCCCGACACGCACCACAAACGCCTTTGAACGCAGCCATCGGCCATAGAGCCCGTCGGGACCGAATACGTCCAGATACTTCAGGAAGCCCGGTGGGTGGGCGTCCAACCACGCGTCGCGCGACAACGGTTCGGGCGCATCGGCCCGGTCGGCGGCCAGGGCTAGGTAGTCGTTGTAGGCCGCTTCGCGGCTGGACGTCGAGTCTGACCACGTAGATCTGGACAGCAGCTCCGGCGTCGTATGTCGCAGGTTGGCCATTAAGCTCATCGTCTCGTGGTTGCCCAACACCACGATGACTTCGCCGCCGGCTTCGTCCGCCTCGGTTCCCAGGTGCATCAACAGGTCGAGGACCGCTCTCACGCCGGTACCGCGGTCCGTGAGGTCGCCGGTCTGGACCAGCGTCTGCTGACCGCCGGTCCACCCCTAATCGGCGTCCATGAGCTCGACGGTTTGCAGTAGGGCACGAAATTCACCGATAGCGCCATGCACGTCTCCGACCGCTACGATCCGACCTGGCTGGGCCGATGGGGTCGCCACCGAGACCAGCAGTAGGTCGCTTACGCAGACCGCCGTAGCCAGCGCGTGCCGGAGTGAGCACCGTGTGTGATGGCGACTGTCTCTCCAGCGTGGCCGATGACGTCGGCGCACGCCTATTTCTGCCACCCGACTCTGTTGGGGCTGCTAGCGGCACTATATGATGGGGCGGATCATCATCGGCACAAATTCCACGAAGGGTTGACCTTATGCGATTCGCGTTGCCCCTTACGGCGACCTGCTTGGCCGGCACCCTGATGGCTCACGCCCCGGACACGGTGTTTCTCGAGGAGTTGACCTGGACCGAGTTGCGTGACCTGGTGGAGGCTGGCACCACGACGATCATTATCCCGACCGGGGGGACGGAGCAGAACGGACCCCACATGGTGCTGGGGAAGCACAACGTTCTCGTCAAGCACAAGGCGGGCGAGGCGGCCCGGCGGCTCGGAGATGCGCTGGTCGCGCCCGTGATGGCCTATGTGCCCGAAGGCGACGTTGACCCGCCAACGAGCCACATGCGGTTTCCCGGCACGATCACGACGCCGCCCCTGGTGTTCGAGCAGGTGTTGGAATACGCGGCGCGGAGCTTCAAGCAACACGGGTTTGTCGATATCGCTTTGCTGGGCGACAGCGGCGGCAATCAGGCGTCCCAGGCGGCGGTGGCTGAGCGACTCAACGCGGAATGGGCGGACACACCCGTGCGCGTGCACCATCTGACCGACTACTATCCGGGTCAAGGCGACGACTGGCTGGTCGAGCAGGGGGTAGCGGCTGAGGACGTCGGCTCGCACGCCGGTATGCACGACACGGCGAGCTTCCTGTTTCTCGACCCGTCAAAGCTGCGGCTCGACCAGATGGAGCGGGGCACCGGGCCCACCGGCAACGGGGTCGTCGGTCATCCGGGGCGCTCGACGGCAGCGTTCGGTGAACAGATTCTGGAGATGCAGATCGATGCGGCGGTGCGGCAGATAGAGCGTCTGCGGACGAGTAGCCGACCATAACGTGGGAGAGGGAACACCATGACTGACGGGATCCGTAGCAGCCTGTTCGCGGTGGCGGTCGTTGCATTGCTCGCCACAACATCGATGGCGTGGCAACCAGGGTCTGCCGACGAAGACCTGTCCGGTGTCGTCCGGAGTTCCGTCGGCGCGGAGGCCGGGGTCTGGGTCATCGCCGAGACAGACGATCTCGACACGCGCTTCCGGAAGATCGTGGTCACCGACGATGACGGCCGGTTCCTCGTGCCGGACCTCCCGGCGGCGTCGTATCGGGTCTGGGTGCGTGGCTACGGATTGGTTGACTCGGAACCGGTCGCGGCCGAGCCGGGGCAGACCGTGACGCTCGACGTCGTCCCTGCCTCCACCCCGCAAGAGGCCGCTCGCGTCTATCCGGCCAACTACTGGTACTCGCTGCTCGAACCGCCGGCGGCCGACGAATTCCCCGGGACCGGGGAGGATGGCAACGGCATCTCCTCTCGGCTTCAGAGTCAGGCCGCCTGGGTCGACCTGACGAAGCAGGGGTGTCAGCTGTGTCATCAGATGGGCAACCGGTTTACGTTTGACACGAGTCATCTCTCGCAGTTCGACTCGACCATCGAGGCCTGGGACCATCGCATGACGTTCGGGCAGCGTGGCTCACAGATGAGCGGCGCGCTGACTCGGTTCGGTCGCCACCGTGGACTGGGGATGTTTGCCGACTGGAGCGACCGGATCGCAGCCGGCGAAGTGCCCGAGGCGCCGCCACGACCCCAGGGGGTCGAGCGCAATCTTGTGCTGACGATGTGGGACTGGGCCGGCGAGACCTCCTACATGCATGACGAAGTGACCACGGACAAACGGAATCCGACCGTCAACCCCGACGGATTCGTCTACGGCGTGTCGATCACGAACGACAAGCTCGTGATCACCGATGTGGCCCGGCACCAGTCCATCGAACTGGACGTGCCGCTCCGAGAGCCGCGAGAGATGGTGCCGTCGATGTTCCCGACCGCACCCGGGTTCGAGCCGTCGCCGGCCTGGGGTGAGGAGATCATCTTCGATGCGCCGGCCAATCCCCACAATCCGATGATGGATGCGCAGGGGCGCGTGTGGTTGACCTCGACCGTCCGTCGGCGCGACAACCCCGATTGGTGTAAGGCCGGCTCAGACCATCCGTCGGCCGCATACTTTCCGGTCTCCCGCAGCGGGCGACAGATTTCCGCCTATGACCCCGAGCGACAGTCGTGGCTCTTGATTGACAGTTGCTACGCGACGCATCACCTGCAGTTCGGGGAGGACGCCGACGACACGCTCTGGTTCAGCGGAGACGCCAACGTCGTCGGCTGGCTCGATACGAAGCTCTACGACGAGACCCAGGACGAGCGAGCGTCCCAGGGCTGGTGCCCGACCGTCATCGACACCAACGGTGACGGTCGCATTACGAGGCCGTGGAACGAACCGGGCGAGGCGGTAGACCCGGCTCTGGATACCCGTGACGCGGGGTTTGCCTACGGGGTTATTGCCAGCCCGGTGGACGGGTCGGCATGGATCGCGCGGACGGGGCCGTTTCCCGGGCGGCTCGTTCGGCTGGACCGGGGCGACAACCCGCCCGAGACCTGTATCGCAGAGGTCTATGAGCCGCCATCCATCGAGAACCCGGCAGTCGACGCGTCGCGGACCGGGCACGCTCCACGCGGTGTCGACGTCGACCGCAACGGTGTCATCTGGACCGCGCTGTCTGGTAGCGGTCACATCGCCAGCTTCGATCGCACCAAGTGCCGGGTGCTTAGCGGGCCGGAGGCGACCGGTCAGCACTGCCCGGAAGGTTGGACGCTGTATCCCACCCCGGGGCCGCAGATGAAGGGCGTCGACGATCCCGGCAGCGCGGATTATCACTATTACAACTGGGTCGACCAGTTCAACACGCTGGGTCTTGGGCCGAACGTTCCGATGGCGCCGGGGTCGGGGTCAGATTCTCTGCTGGCCTTGCTTCCCGAGACAGGCGAGTGGGTGGTGCTGCGGGTGCCGTATCCGCTCGGGTTTTTCGCGCGGGGACTCGATGGTCGTATCGACGATCCGAATGCCGGCTGGAAGGGACGCGGCCTGTGGGCCAACTACGGCTCGAACCTGAACTGGCACATTGAGGGCGGCAAGGGAATGCGGAGCTCGATCATCCACTTCCAGTTGCGGCCACACCCGCTCGCCGATTGATTCCGGTTTTCTGACGAGGCGCCCGCGTGGACGGCGTTGCTTCCTCGGTCACCCCCGCCCGGCCGGGCGGGGCGGACGCCGGCCTGCTCCCTCGTCGCGCCTTGCCACGCAGACGCGCCTCGTCAGAAAACCCCCTCTGACCTTGTTCAGCAGCCTCCTACCGCAGGGGCAATCCATCCAGCGCGAACGTGTACACCCGACGGACCCGTCTCCCGGCCGCGATGGACACATACTGTGTTCCGTCGAGTTCGTAGGTGACGGGTGTCGCCGTACCCTGCCCGACTGTGGCCGACCACAACTCGTCTCCGGTGCGGGCATCGTGGGCGATGAGCTGGTCTCCGGAGCCCCTGAACACCAGGTTGCCGCCGGTCGACATGGTCCCCCCGTGCGCGCCCTCTGACACGACGCGCCACGCCTCGGTATTGGTGATCGGGTCCAGCGCCAGGAGCACCGTACGGGGCCCCGTCAGTTCCGGTCTCTCGGGTCGGTCCTCGCGTCTCGTCCGACCGAGTCCGGTGTTCCACACGCCCTGGCGGTACTCGAACTCGTCGGCCTTCGAGTAGTACGAGCTGCTGTTCTGGGCCGGGAGGTAGACCAGTCCGGTGGCGGGGTTCCAGGACATGGGCGGCCAGTTGTGTGCCCCGCCGGGCCCGGGTGACAGGTAGACGCCCTGCCCCGTTCGTCCATAGCGAGCCTCGGGGGTCTCGATCGGCCGCCCCGTGTCGACATCGACGCCGATCGCCCACGTCAGATCGTCGGCGAAGGCGGAGGCGGAGATGAGCTCTCCGGTGAGGCGGTCGACCACATAGAAGAAGCCGTTCTTCGGAGCCTGGATGATGACCTTGCGGTCGCGTCCCGCGATGGGCAGGTCGAGCAACATCAGCGGCTGCGTGGCGGTATAGTCCCAATCGTCGCCCGGTGTCGTCTGGTAGTGCCACACCGGCTCTCCGGTGTCGGGGTTGAGCGCCAGGATCGACGAGAGATAGAGGTTGTCTCCGCCACCGGGGCTGCGCGTGTCGCGGTTCCAGGGCGAGCCGTTCCCGGTGCCCACATACAGCAGGTCGGCCTCCGGGTCGTAGGCCATTCCGTCCCACACCGTCCCGCCACCGCCCACGATCCACCACTCGCCGGTCCACGTGGCGGCCGCCTGCCGCATCGCCTCGTTTTCGAACCCGTCCGCCGGATTCCCCGGCACCGTATAAGAGCGCCAGACCTGGTCGCCCGTCTCGGCGTCGTAGGCGGTGACGTAGCCCCGCACGCCGTACTCGGCTCCGCCGTTGCCGATGATGACGTTGCCCTTCACGACCCGAGGCGCACCCGTCACGCTGTAGTCCGCCCCGCGCGGCGTCGTCTGGACGGTCCAATCGACCAGCCCCGTCTCGCGGTCGAGGCCCACCAGCCGCCCGTCCAGCAGACCCACGAACACCTTGTCGCCATAGAGGGCCACCCCGCGGTTCACGTCGCCACAGCAGATACTGGGGCCACCCTGCCGCTCATCTGGAATCCCCGGGTCCCACTGCCACCGCTTCTCTCCCGTACGGGCATCGAGCGCATAAACAAAGCTCTTGGGTCCTGTCGCATACATGACCCCGTCGGACACCACGGGGGTTGCCTCGAGCCTGGCGCCCGATTTGGGGATGATCCAGCTCCACGCCAGCCCCAGCTCATCGACATTGTCGACGTCGATCTGGTTGAGCGGACTGTAGTGGGTCTCGGCCTGGTCCCGTCCGTTGGTCAGCCACTCGTCCGGCGCCGCAGCCCGGAGCGCGGCCTCGGACACACCGCCGGCGTCCTGCGCCACCAGGACCTGTGGAACGGTAAGGATCAGGGTGGCCGCACACAGTGCGAGCACGAACCGACCGTGCACTTGTCGGGCGACACGAACCATCATGGGGGCAGCTCCTGTGAATGAACAGCGATCGCGCTCTGTTCGCACGCGGTGACCTCTGCATAGTAGCGGGGATCTCCATCCTGGCGAAGCGCCGACCGACACCCGAGCTGGAACCTCGACTATCTGCTATCGTCAGGGCTGCAGCCATCAGGTTGTCGAACGTCAGCTCGCCCAAGTGCGAGGCGCCCGATGCTGTCGTTGAGACATCTCGAGTGCCACACGCCGTCACGAGGAACCCCATGCGTCGACCATTCTCCACCTCATCCCTGTCTTGGGTCGCCATCCTGCTGTGGGTCGTGGTCCACGGTGCAGCCCCCGCAGTCGGACAGACACGCCAGGACGCCATCACACCCGTGACTGATGCCGAACTGCAAAACCCAGATCCGAACGACTGGCTGATGTGGCGTCGCACCCTCGACAGCTGGGGCCACAGCCCGTTGGACCAGATCAATCGCGACAACGTGGGGGGCATCCGGATGGTCTGGACCCGAGGCCTGACTGAGGGCCTGCAGCAAGGAACCCCGTTGGTGCGCGACGGCGTGCTCTATATGCCGAACCCCAGGGACGTGGTGCAGGCCATCGACGCGACGACGGGCGACCTGCTCTGGGAGCACCGCCGGGAGCGTCCGGATGACCTGGCCGACCACCTGAGCCGGTCGCAGATGGACGCGAACCGCAACCTCACCATCTACGGCGCCACGATCATCGACACCAGCACCGATGGCCACGTCTTCGCGCTCGATGCCGCGACCGGCGAGCAGCTCTGGGACACGGAGATCCTGGACCACCGTCGAGACCCGGTGACGCAGACCTCCGGACCCATCATCGCTAACGGCAAGGTCATCTCCGGGCGGAGTTGTATGCCGACCGGCGGGCCGGATGCGTGCATCATCGCCGCCCACGACGCCCTCACCGGTGAGGAACTCTGGCGTCGCCGGCTGATTCCCGGGCCGGGCGAGCCGGGCGACGAGACCTGGGGCGGCGTGCCGTTCGAGGAACGCCGGCACGTCGGTTCCTGGATGGTGCCCAGCTTCGACCCCGAGCTGAACCTGGTGCTGGTCGGGACGTCGGTCACCTCACCGGCGCCGAAGTTCAGGCTGGGCGGGGTCGAGAACAAGCACCTCTATCACAATTCCACCCTCGCGCTGGACGCCGACACCGGTGAGATCGTCTGGTATTACCAGCACCTGAATGATCACTGGGATCTCGACCACCCGTTCGAGCGGTATATCGTCGAGACACCGGTGCGGCCGGACCCGGCGGCGGTGCAGTGGATCAACCCTCGACTGCGGCCAGGCGAGACCCGCCGGGTTGTGACCGGCATACCGGGCAAGACCGGCATCGTGTATACCCTCGACCTTGCCACTGGTGAGTTCCTGTGGGCCACGCCCACCGTCATCCAGAACGTCGTCAGCGACATCGACGGCGCCACCGGTGCGGTGACCGAGAACGCCGAGGTCGTGTTCACCGGCCCGGGCCAGCAAGTGCTGACCTGCCCCCACGCCAGTGGCGGGAAGGACTGGGAGGCCGGCGCCTACAGCCCGCAAACCAACACGATGTTCTTCCCCCTGCGGAACACCTGTTCCCGGATGCGCGCCACCAACGCCGAGACCGGCCCGAACGCGTTGTACGCCATCGACTGGCGCCGCGAGATTGCCCCTGGCACGGACAACGTCGGCACCGTGCGTGCGATCTCGGTAGAGACGGGAGAGACGCGGTGGGTCTACGAGCAACGCGCCGCCACGATGTCACTCGTCGCCACAGCGGGGGGACTCCTCTTTGGCGGCGACACCAACGGCCGGTTCCGGGCGTTCGACCAGGACACGGGTGAGGTTCTCTGGGAGATCAATCTCGGCTCGGGGGTGACCGGCTTCCCGATCACGTATGCGGTCGACGGCACGCAGTACGTGGCCGTCAGCACCGGCACGAGCATCACGACGGCCGCCTTTGGGATGTTGACCCCGGAACTACGTCCAAGCGCAGGAAACAACCTCTTCGTGTTCGCGTTGCCCTGACGCGCCGGGTGCGCCTGTGGCGCACTACGGGAGCGGCATCTCCGGGCTGTCTTCGGTCCGAGCGCGCTGGAACGAGGCGAGCGGCGTGCTGGAGCGCACCTGTTCCAGCCAGTACACGCCGTCGTAGGGGGCACTGTTTCCGCGCGTGCCGAAGAAGTCGATGTCGCCGTCGCCATCGGCGTCACGCGCAATGAATTTGTCGTACATGCCGCGCTTTCGGCGGGAGACATCGTGCCGGGTCCAGGCGCCGGTGCCATCGCCGCCCGGATGCTCGAACCAGCCGATGCGCCCGAGTGCGTCGTCGACGTCGACGTCGCCGTCGCCCTCGCGTGGGCCGCGGCTGTAGCTGCCGGCCATGACGTCCAGGAACCCGTCGCCGTTGATGTCCGCCATCTCCATGCCGGTCATGCTATCGGGCGCGAAGGTGCCGATCCGGTGCGCGTTCCAGGCGTCGTCGATCAGGGCCGGCTGTTCGAGCCAGGCCAGGCCTCCGGTGGCGGCGCCAATGATGTCGAGCCGGCCGTCGTTATTCAGGTCCGCGTACTCCAGGTTGAACCCCGCCGCCCGCGCGCCATTGATGCCGATGGCGTGCTCGCGGAAGCTCAGGTTTCCGCGGCCGCTCGTGTTCTCGAAGAACACCAGGCGGTTCTCACCCCGGGTGCCGACGATCAGGTCGAGGTCGCCGTCATCATCCAGGTCGACCGGTTCGGCGTTCTGCGGCACGCTGTAGCGTCCCAACTCGACCTCGCTCCAACTCGCCCCTTGCAACGGGTCGCCGTTCATCGTGTAGACCACGACGGGTGTCGATCGCGCGAAGTCGGCTGGGCCCAGCCGGTGCGCGCCCTTGTTCGCCGCGGTCACCTCCGGGACGCCGTCGCCGTCGAGGTCGGCGAAGAATACCCGGATGTACGACCCACGGCCCTTCGTCAGAGGAAGAATCAGTCGGGGCCACATTTCCGTGCGGGCGCCGGGCCCGGGGTTCTGCAGATAGATCAGATGCGCCAGCTCGGCGGCCACGACCACGTCGAGATGCCCATCTCGGTTCAGATCCGCAATAGCCGCGTCTTCGGCCGCTGACGCGTCGGCGCCTTCGGCCAGCGTGACATTGGTCCAGACGTCCGGGTCGGCCGACCCGAACGCGATGCGCACGTGACCATCGGTGCCGACGTCGAGGCTCGCGTCAGCCACGGCGGAGTCGTATTCGCTGTCGGACTCGTGCACCGAGACGATGTCTTCGAAGCCGTCGCCATCGATGTCCGCCATCACCAGGCCGTCGCTCCCGCTCAAGTTGAACCCGGCTTTGGCCGGGTCGTCGATGATGTGCTCCCGCCAGCTGATGTAGCTGCCATCGTCGGCTCTCGCGGTCGTGGGTGTGTCCCCCACCGTGGGCTGCGCCACGGTCGCGTCAGCCCAGAGCAACATGGCACACAGTCCGACGCAGGTGATGTTCCGCATGATGGCTCCGCTGTCTCGCCGGTCGATGGGTCTATGCAGCCCGTGGCAAAAGTTCCACTGCATTCGACCGGCACTGAATCCGCTCGATCTGCGTTGTTCATCCGTCAAATACTGCCGGTATGTTCCCTCTTCTCGCCTTGTTCGGTCGGACCAGCGCCGGCCTCGGTGCGACGCGGGACTTTCACCACGGACTGCCAGCAGCTTCATTCTACGCGCTGTACCAAAATGGGACTCGACCACGCCATCATGGCCCGTCTCCGCATCTGCCCCGCTGAGCCGATGCCGAGAAGTCCGCTCTCTGCGGGCGCCTTGTCTGAAAACCTACACGCCCTTCAGGAACTCGATGAGCAGACGGCTTGTTTCTTCCGGCTGTTCCTGTTGCACCCAGTGCCCGGCCCCATCGACCATGTGGACGCCGCGCATGTCGGTGCAGGCCTCGTTCTGCATCCGTTCCAGAGCACCCGGGCCCTGGTAGCTGCCCCAGTCACTGGCACCGGCGATGAACAGCGAGGGCTGGTCGATCGTGCGTCCGGCAAAGAGCTGCTGCTCGGGAGCCCCGATGCCACCGGACCGATAGTGGTTCAGTCCGCCCTGGAAGCCGGTCCTTCCATACTCCTCGGCGTAGACCGCGACGGCCTCCTCCGGAAGCCAGGCGTTCCCGGCGATCTCCTCGGCCGACGGCATGTGTTTGGCCACGGTCTCCGCCATGCCGTCGGCCAGTTCCATGATGTAGTAAGTCGGCATCTGCGCCATGACGGCCGCGGTCCGCGATGCCAGTCGAAACGGCTTGTTTTCGGCCCAGTCGGCGCTCTTGTAGTGGTAATAGCCACGGATGAACGCGTGCAGTCCCGTGGGCGGATACCACATGTTCTGGTTGGCCGGGCGTGTCGTGTAATACCGCTGGTAGTGCTTGCGTGGTCGCGGCAGCTTGGCCATCTCCTCGTGGAGATCGGGGCCGGGGTTCCGCGGTGCCTGGGGACTGTTCGCGGTGTCGAACGGCAGGGTGGCGGTGCCGCCGAACGGGGCGCTCATGAGGGCCACCGACGTGAAGACATCGGGCCGGACAACGGCGCACCAGGCCGCGATCGGCGAGCCGAAGTCGTGTCCGATGACACTGATCGAGCGATAGCCGAACGCGGAGACCAAGCCGAGCGCATCGCGCACGACATTCAGGCGACGAAACGAGTCCAGGTCGCCGTCGTAGTCGGGGTCCCACCCGGTGGTGCGCCCATAGCCCCGCAAGTCTGGGGCGAACACGTGATAGCCCGCCTCGGCCAGCGGCACCATCACGTTGCGCCAACTGTAGGCCAATTCAGGGAATCCGTGCAGCAGGAGCAGGCCTGGTCGCCGTCCCCCCTCGAATCCGGCCTCCAGCACGTGGACCCGCAGGCCGTTGATGTTGTCGACGAACCGGGAACGGATGCCATCAGGCAACACGTCTTGCGCGAGCGGACCGATGTCACCGGCCTGGGCCGCCGTGGCGGGTCTGGCCTCGATTCCAAGGCGGGACCGGGCTGTGGCGGTCGTGGTGGCCAGGGCGGCCGGCGCCAGTGCCGCGAACCCTTGAATCAGTTGACGACGTGAGAGTGAGACGCGCATCACTGGTCTCCTTGACTGCAGGGCCGCCGTGGCTGGTCGTAGCGGGGGCGACGGAGCGTGATGGCAAGTATAGGCCCTTGATTATGTTGGCCAGTCCATTGGGCAGGTGTGGCGGTCGTGTGGGGCGTGGGCCGTCGAGAGGGTTGGGATGTCAGAACCCCACCGGTCGCCTTGCGGACAGGGGGGTGCGATACCATTGGGCTGGATGCAGCGATACTTTCACTACGGGTCCAGGACACTCGGCGCCGTGTTTGTGCTGCTCATGGGTGCGGCCACCCCGGCGTCGGCGCATCCGGCCCCGTTCAGTTTTGTCGACGTCCGTATCGACGCAACCACCGTCGATCTGGAGGTGGTCATGCATGCGTTCGACGTGGCCTACGAATTGGGAGTCGAGCCGCCGGAGGCGTTGACCCCTGGGGTCCTGGGGCCGGGGGGATCACGCTTGGCCGCGCTGCTCCGTGAGCGACTGCACTTCACGCTCGATGGACGGCCGCTCGTGGTCGATACGACGGCTTGGTCTGCCCCGGTTCCGTTGCTGGAGCGACAGTCGGTGAGCTTGGGGGCGCGGGTCACGCTGGAGCGGGGGGCGGGTGCGATCGAGGTCAAGGCCGAGCTGTTTCCATACGACCCGGCCCATCAGACGTTTATCAACTTTTACGATGCCGGCGAGTTGACCTCGCAGGCGATTCTCGGTGGCGATGATACGAGCGCCGAGTACTTCGTCGGCAGCCGCCAGGGGACACTGGCGGTCATCCAGAAGTTCGTCCCGCAGGGCGTGTATCACATCCTCATCGGACCGGACCACCTTCTGTTTCTCGTCGGGTTGCTCCTGCTCGGCGGTCCGATTCGCCGCTTGCTTCTGGTTATCACTGGGTTCACGGTGGCCCACAGCGTCACCCTGGTGCTGGCGGTGCTCGGGCTGGTATCGCCGCCTGGCGGCGTGGTTGAACCGATCATCGCGCTCAGCATCGTGTATGTTGGAGCTGATAACCTGCTGGTGCGCGAAGGGCGGGACATGCGGGTCTGGATTGCGGTTGTGTTTGGTCTGATCCACGGTTTCGGGTTCGCCAGCGTGTTACGTGAGATGGGTTTACCGAGCGGCGCTCTTGGCTGGTCGCTCTTTTCGTTCAATATTGGCGTAGAAATCGGGCAGGTGGCGGTTGCGGTGGTGGTCGCCTCGGCTCTGATGGCGTTGCGGCGGCGCAGCGACCTCGTGGGGCGACGGGTCGCGGTGATCGGTTCCATCGCGGTGATGGCGGCCGGGGCGTTCTGGTTTATTCAACGGGTCTTTTTTTCCGGAGGCATGGCATGAAAAGGGAAGTCACGCTGGGAGTGTTGGTAATGGGCGGTGCGCTGGTGATGGCCTGTTCGGGTGGGCAGGACGCTGAGCCGATGGCTGAGGCACCGACTGAGGCACCGGCGGAGGCACCACCCGAGAACGTCGTGGAGGTCGAGCGCATCGAGGACAACCTGTTCATCCTCCGGGGTGGCGGCGGCAACTCGGCCGCGTTCATCACCGCCGACGGGGTCGTTCTGGTCGACACCAAGCTGACCGGCTGGGGGCAGCCGCTCCTCGACGCGATCGGAGAGCTGACCTCGAACCCGATCACGACCATCATCAACACGCACGCGCACTTCGACCATGTGGACGGCAGCGTCGATTTTCCACCGACGGTCGAGTTCGTGGCCCACGAGAACACGCAGCGGCTGATGCGGGAAAACAACCCGGTGCGTGGCATCCAGGACGAGCCGCGGCCGAGCCCCTTTAGTGGAGACGACGGCGTCGGGATCCCCGAGCGGACCTTTACGGACACGCTGACCCTCGGTAGTGACGCTGACACCGTCGAATTGCACTATTTCGGGCGGGCCCACACCGGTGGCGACACCTGGGTCGAGTTTCCCTCGTTGCGCACCGTGCACGCTGGTGATGCGTTCCCGAACACAATGGTTCCAATCATGGACTCGAACAACGGTGGGAGCGGCGTCGACTATCCCGTGACGCTCCGGAGCGCGTCGGAAGGCCTCACGGACATCGATAGAGTGATCACGGGTCACGGCCCGGTCATGACCCCCGACGATCTGAGCGCATACGCCGACTTCGTGGCCGGTTTCGTGTCGGCGGCACAGGCGGCGAAGGCGGCGGGCACGTCGGCCGCCGATTTCGTGGCTGGCTGGGAGCCTTCGGGCGACTATGCCGACTACACCAAGGGGCCGGCCGAGCGCCTGACGGTGTATGTGCAGGACATCTACGACGCCACGGAGTAGCGCCGAGGGAACCCGGGATCGACAAAAAGAGTGACCGGGCATCGTCGGATCGGGATAATAGCGCCAGAACATTCAGCGGTCGCCTCCATGGGACCGCGTGAGAAAGGGATCGACCACATGTCGAAGCAGACCACCCGTCGCGAAGTGCTCAAGGGCGGCGCGGCCCTGGCCGGGCTCGGGGCGCTCGGTTTTCCGCAGTGGGGCCTGCCAGCGCTGGCTCAGGGCGAGACGCTCGTCGAGTTCACCGATCTACCGGATGAGATCGTGTTGGAACGGACGCCAGACCGTCGGATCATCGAGGTCCGCGACATCGACGGACCGATCACACCGGCCAACAAGTGGTTTACGACCCAGCACTATGGCCACCCGGCCGTCGACCGGGCGACCTATCGGTTGCGGGTGTCCGGAATGGTCGACTCCCCGCTCGAGCTCTCGCTGGCGGACCTGCGTGCGATGCCAAGCCGGGAACTGGTCTTCGGGTTCGAGTGTTCAGGCAACCGAGGCCCGCAGAACGGGCTCTCGAGTAACGGCCGCTGGACCGGCGTGTCATTGCGCACGGTGCTCGAACGGGCCGGTATCCAGGATGCGGCCAGCGAGTTTGTCTTCTTCGGGGCCGACCGCGGCGAGGAAGAAGTGAATTTCCGTGGTCGCACTACCACCGTGGAGCAGCAGTATGGGAGAAGTCTTCGGCGGCACGTTGCCCTATCGGACGAGCCGATGCTGGCTTATGGCCTGAACGGCGATCCCTTGACTGTTCACCAGGGGAGCCCGCTGCGTCTCCTGGTGCCGGGATGGTACGGCGCCCCGAACGTCAAGTTTCTCTCTGAGGTTCACGTCCAGGAGGACCAGTATCTGGGCAAGTACCAGACTCACTGGTATCGCACGTTGAAGGGCCAGATGATTAACGGCGAGATGAAGTGGGTGGAGACCGCCATCTCCAAGATGCGGCTGAAGTCCTATATCGCCCGTGTAACCAAGATGGGGAACCAGCACAAGGTGTTCGGCGTGATCATGCATGATGGCACCCCGATCGAATCGGTCGAGGTCCGCATAGACGATGGCCCCTGGCAGGCGGCGACGCTCGATCCGTCGACCAGCGAGAAATACTCATGGAAGTTCTTCAGCTACGACTGGATGGGCGCGACGCCGGGTGAGCATACCGTGACGTCGCGGGCTACCGACACCAGTGGCTATGTGCAGCCGACGTCCGAAGAACTCGAGGTCAAGAAGACGTTCCTCGAGCAGAACAACCAGCATCCGCGCACGTTGGTCATCACCTAGACGCGCGGTGCCTACGTACACGACAAGCGGCCCCGCGGACGAAGGTCCGCGGGGCCGCTTGTCGTGTACGGCTGGGGGGAACCGATCTTCAATCGATCGCGAGGCAATAAAACAGCCCGGCGCCCCCGGTTGCTACCAGATCTTCCTGGCCGCAGCCGCGTGACGGGTGCTCCGAGTTCCACGAGTTGACGCCGTCGCCGCGGCCCGTGCGGTCGTGATGTCCCACCATGGCGCTGCCGTCACCGCTGGACGTCCAGTTTCCGCACGTGCGGTCCTCGCCCGCCGGAAACGCGGTGCCGTCCGCTTGCGACCCGGTCAGGATATCGTGGCGATTCGGGTCGTCGCCGACGCCGTTCACCGGGTCCAGCCGCTCTGTGGTGGCACGCTCCTTGTTCACGTTGTTGTCATCGCTATGCAGGGCGTCAACAGTGGCGGCAATCAGCAGCGCTTCCGCGTTGTACCAGGGACCGGTCCCAATCCGGTCGCGGGCGTGCACGGGAGGCGCCGTATCTGTCGCCGAGGTGCTCAGATACGCGCGCCACGTATGGTCACCGGCATACTCCGCTTCCGCCAGCGCCTGGCAGTGGGCGTCGGCGCCCTCGAGCCCTCCAAGGTCACCGCCGTTCCCTGGACCGGCGCTGGTAATGAAGAAGGTCGTGACCGACTTGGTGCCGCCCATTTCGATCATGTCGGGCACGGTGGTCTCAGCCTCCGACTCGGGCGGCGCGGCGAGCGCGGGTGCGTCGGACTCCGGCGCGGGGGCGTCGGCTGCACCGCAAGCGACGAGGCCGACTGCCAGGAGGCCGGTAAGACTGGCGATACCGAGAGTGCGCGCGATGTGCGTCATCTGAGTTCTCCTGCCGGGTATTCTCCCTCTTCTCGCTGGCTGAGAAAACCCACGTAGTCTGCGGCTATGAGCGACGACACGCCGTCGGGCTGGGGTCAGGTCAGCCGTGCGGCAGAGTAAGGCGCGGTCGGACGGTATAATCGCTCCACTTTTTATTACAGTCGGACGGAGGTGTGAGGCGTCACGACGGTATGGAACCGAAACGATTCTTGATCACGGGGGGGAGCCAGGGGATCGGCGCTGCGCTGGTCCGATTGGCGCGAGCGGCCGGGCACACCGTAGTGTTCACCGGCCGGCACGACGAGAGCCTCACCCAGGTGGCGACCGAGACCGGTGCATTCGGGCTCAGGGCTGATAGTGGCATCGACACCGAGAACGAGATGACGGTCGACGTCTGCCGGCAGCGTATGGGTGGCATTGACGTGCTGGTCAACAACGCCGCGTCCTGGTATGACGCCGCGATCGGTGAGCTCGACATCGATGCCATGCGCCGTCTGTTCGAGGCCAACGTTTTTGGCATAGTAGATCTGACGAATAAAGTGGTACCGCTCATGAAGGCCCAGGAGCGCGGCGATATCATCAACCTGTCTTCGACCTCCGGGACCAAGGGACGCAAGCTCGGCACCGCCTACTCCGCGAGCAAGTGGGCCGTGCGCGGTATTACCCAGTGCTGGCAGGCCGAACTCCGCCCTCATAGCATTCGCGTGATGAGCATCTGTCCATCCGAGGTCCAGACGCGGTGGGGCGGTCGGGAAGGGCGTGACAATCCGAACAAGCTGTACGCGGTCGATATTGCCGAGACGATCATGGCCGCCCTGGCGATGCATCCGCGGGCATTCTGGCCCGAGTTGTCGGTGTTCGCCACGAATCCGTGGAAGGAAGGACCAGGGCAGGAATAGGTTGGTCGACGTGTTTCTGCAACTCAGAGAGGAGGCAGCGATGGCGGCGAGCACTGGGTGTGACGCACACGGGTATTGGTGGAGGTGGACCAGCGTCGTCGTGGCGGCTATCGCCTTCCTGCTGGGCGGCGCCGTTGGTGTCACCGCCCAGCCGCCTCCCGGGCTTCCGCCGTTGGCCCTGCCGGACGGTCCGCGTCTGTTCGAGACGGCCGAACACCCCCAGGTTCGCCTGGTCCTCGTGAGCCGGGGCCTCTCGCATCCGTGGGGTCTGGTGTTTCTCCCCGACGGGCGTCTCCTTGTCACGGAACGCGAGGGCAGACTGCGTGTCATTCGTGACGGTGTGCTCGATCCCGAGCCGGTGTCCGGCGTGCCGGCGGTGCACGCCCGGGGGCTTGCTGGGCTGATGGACGTGGCGATCCATCCAGAGTTTTCTGAGAATCGACTGGTCTACCTCACCTACTCCAAGCCGATGGGCTCGGCGGACAACGACCGGGTGGAGGTGAGGGTGGCGCTCGCACGGGGTCGGCTGGATGGCATGGCGTTGCGGGACGTGCGCGATCTGTTCGTATCCGATCCGATCGGAGGTGGCGGCACTGCGGCCTCGCGGGTGGTCTTCGGCCTCGACGGCACCGTGTTCATGACCGTGGGCGGCGCATTTGGCGCCACTGCCGGGGGACAGCGCGCTCAGGACCCGGGCAACACGATCGGGAAACTTGTGCGACTCACCGACGACGGCGGTATCCCCGCCGACAATCCGTTCGTCGGTCGAGAGGGCCACCGACCGGAAATCTTTTCCTCAGGGCATCGAAATCAGCTCGGTCTGACCATTCACCCGCAGACCGGGGCGGTCTGGGCGCATGAAAACGGGCCCCAAGGGGGGGATGAGGTGAACCTCATTCGAGCCGGGGCCAACTACGGATGGCCGGTGGTCTCCCACAGTCGGGAGTACTCCGGCGGTCGCGTGGCGAATCGGACCTGGCAAGAAGGAATGGCCCCGTCCGAGATCGTTTGGCTGCCGGCGATTGCCCCGTCCGGCATGGTCTTCTATGACGGCGACCGGTTCCCGGCGTGGCAGGGGAACTTGTTCGTCGGTTCCCTCAGAATCGGTAGCATCCGGAACACGGGGCACCTGCAGCGTATTGTCTTCAACGAACAGGGCGAAGAGGCTCGCCGAGAGTCACTGCTGACCGAGCTCAGACAGCGGATCCGGGACGTGCGGCAAGGGCCTGATGGCCTGCTGTACGTGCTGACTGACGCCGACGACGGGGCGCTGTTGCGGATCGAGCCCGCTTTCGCCGAGACTACGGCGGGCAGGCCTGGAAGGTGAGGCTACGGCGGGGAAGGACTGTCTGCCTGGTGAGACTTACTGCGTCACCGTTACCGTGACGTCCGAGTCGACGCCAAGGGCGCCGTCAGATGCGAGGCAACGCAACACATACGTGCCCGGCTCGTCAAATGTGACTTCGGTCTCGAAGACGCCGTCCTCGGGGAGGGGCGGTGGATACCAGTAGTTGGCCCAGGGCGAGTTCGCATGGACTCGGGTGTCTTCCCAGACCTTGATCTGCTCGGGGACGAATTCGACCGGCCCCGCGCCTCGATAGACATACCAGGACAGACGCAGTCCGGTTGCGCTCCCGACGGTGATCTGTCGCGGTTTCATCCATCCGGGAGGTACATCGGACGCGCCGCGGCCGAATGGGCTTGTGCTCCTACGTGGTTCGGTGGCCTTGGGCACACCATCGTCGGTGGCGACGGCAGTCAGCGTCAGCGGTTCTCCGACTCGGACAGTGCGCTCGTGGTCACCGCGGACGGTCAGTGTTGGGGCGATGTTGGCCCGGATGACCGGGTTGGTCGTGCCGGCGCCGATCGCACCCTGCTCGGACGCCTTGATCAAGTCGTCGACCAAGGAGTCGAGCCGGAGCGAGGCGTAGGCGCTCACCGTGGCACCGTTCGCCGTGAGCGTCCAGATCACTTCGTCCCGCGCGGTGAACCCTTCCGGTACCCGCACCCGAAACACGAAACGGTTGCGGCGGGGCAGGAAATGGGTCGGCTGCCCCTGGTCGGCCACTGCGGCGTTGAACCCTGGAGATTCGACGCGCCCGGTGCCGGGTTCGCCCAGTACGAGGTAGTTGTTAGGACCGATCGGGATATCCGGCTCCTGTTCCCAGTTCGAGTTCATGTAGCCGAACAGGAAGTATCGAGACCCGTCATCGTCTTCTTCCCAGCCTTCGAAGGCGGTCGACACCGGCTGTCCAGAGAGGTACGTGAGCTGCGCATTCGCAGCGGGCGCGGACAACAGCATGACGGCCACGGCTGGGAGCCCTACTGACGTGGCGACTCGTCTGAGCTTGACGGTCATTACTGCTGACCACCGGCGGCTTCCGCCGCGACTCTCGCGGCCTCGGCGGCGGCCTCGGCCTTCTCGAGAGAGGTGCGAGCGTCTTCCACTTTCTTCTCGGCCCGTTCGACCTGGGCGGCCGGGCTCACCTCCTCTGGGATGACCAGACACAGCGGGCACCCGATGACGTGGTCGTTCCGAGACAGGTTGTGCATCTCGCGGCGCTCGTTCATCGCCTCCTGGAACTGCTCGTCGTTCATCGAGACGCCGTTGCCCAGGTCGATGAACATGTTCGAGACCGACCGGTTGCCAGAGCCCTGCCAGTTGCGCGGGTCCGGCACGTTCTTGTTGGCCGCGGTGTTGTCCATCTCTCCGGTGATATGGAGGATCGTGCCCTTCGGCAGCAGCGGCTCGTAACCATGCGCATACTGATAGCCCCGCACCCAGTTGTGGTCATACCCCGCGCAGGTGAGCGTCTCGACATTGATGCCCCAAATCGCCTCCAGGCACATGCGGGCGCCCGGCGCGTGCAAGTGGGGTTCGAACGTCGTGATTTTAGTGTTCTGCGGGAGCACGTAGTAGGCGTGGAGTTCCTGATTCTTCTTGTTCGCCTGGATGTCGATGTCCACCCCGTTCCCGAGCGGACGCAGGGCCCACCGGAATTTCGGCTCGTAGTCTTTCGGATGGAAACGCCAACCGATCTCCAGCCGCGATTTGGTGTCCTTGCCGTTGGAGTGCAGGTGGATCGAGTCCGATACGACCTTGCTACCAGCGTGCAGCAACGGTGCCCCGTCCGGGTCGAACACATCGGCGTTGCGACCCACTTCGTGGACCGGCCAGAATGATCCGCCTGTTGGCTTGCCATCCTCGCCCATCGCCTGCGTGCTCCAGATCATGTGGTGGAAGATGAATCGCCCGCCCACCGTCTCCCGCGAGTCCTCCGTGTCGAGCACGTCATTGATCTCGCGAATCTCGACCGAGGCCACATACCGATCTTCGGTGACGCCCACGTCAACCGGAGCAATCTCGCCCCACCAGTCGGGGGCCTCGCCGGCCATGATGAGTTCTTCGGTGACGGTGATCAGGTCAGGTTCGCCGGCCGTCCAGACGCCGGCTCCGCCAGTCGGCTTGGGTGGCGGCATGTCGGCCGGGTTTCCGCGGGGCGCGCCGGCGTCGGCCCAGGCGGCCACTTTCGCCACCTCCTCGTGGCTGAGCGAGGGGTCGAACTGATACTCCTGGATGCCGATGTTCTTCTCGACATACCACGGCGGCATCACCCCGGCCACCGGTCCCATCCCGGTCCGCATCTTTATCGCGCGGGCCCAGGGACGTACTTCGTCATAGGTGATCAGTGACATCGGCGCCACGGACTCCGGCTGATGACAGTGCTGGCAGCTGCGTTGCAGAATCGGCGCGATGTCTTTGGTGAATGTCACCTCGTGGTCGGCCGGCGCCGCCTGGCCCACGGATACACCGGGAACCGCGAGGACGGTCACGAATGCCGCGGCCATGCCAAATTTCACGCTACAAGTAAGATTCGATCTCATGAGGGACCCCTTGTTTGCGAGCGACAGTCCGGTGCTTGAATCGAGTACTCACGGCAGAATACGCTGCCCGCCAGTCAATGTCTATTGGACTTAGGGCCCAGACCCACCGCCTGGGGGAAGCGCCAGTCGGTCACCTCGCCGACTCGATCTGATACAGATACACCCGCATGCCAAGACGTGCCGCCGTATCGCCCCGACTCGAAGTCCATGTGCGCGAGCTGCTCCGCTGCACCACATGTCCCCAGATGCACCGGCCCGCCGTCAGCGGGGGCGCCGTGCTGAGCAAGGTGCTGCTCGTCGGTCAGGCGCCGGGGGACAAGGAACCGAAGCTGGGGCGGCCGTTCGCCTGGACGGCCGGTCGGACGCTGTTTCGGTGGTTCGAGGAGAGTTGCGGGATCGATGAAGCCGCGTTCCGTTCGTCCATCTACATGGCCGCGGTTTGTCGATGCTTTCCCGGCAAGAAGGCGTCGGGAGGCGATCGGGTGCCGTCGCGTGATGAAATCGCCAACTGTGCGGTGTGGCTGCAGGCGGAGTTCGACCTGCTCAAACCGGAACTGGTGATTCCAGTAGGCAAGCTGGCGATCGAGCAGTTCATCCCATGCCCGTCGTTGGTGGAGGTGATTGGCCGGCGGCGGCGGGTCGAGTACGGCGGGCATACCACCGATCTGATTCCGTTGCCGCATCCGTCCGGCGCCTCACCGTGGCCACGAATGCAGCCGGGAAAGACGCTCTTGAAGCGTGCCTTGCGGTTGATCTCGGCCCATCCGGCGATGAAAGTGACTGGAGGCGAAGGGTGAGCGTCGCGCCGAACGGCGGCGACGCTCACCACTGACTGGCTGCTAGCGAGCCGGCGAGAAATTGGTAGGGTTGAGGAACATCGACTCGACCTGAGTCACGATCGGTCCGTCGGCGACGGAGGCAGCACGCATTGGCGCCCACTCCGGGTTCTCGCCGAATCGCGTCCAGGAGGCCGCAGCCGCCTCCCGGCTCTCATGCGCGAGCATGTAAATCAAGGTGTTCTCCGACAGCTCGGGATCGTCCGGGACCCAGTAGCCCACGCTGTTCATGCCGGCGCGGTGAAACAGCGACACTTCTCCGCCGCTGAACCTGGCGAGCAGGTTGGGCAATCGGCCCTCGGCCGTCGTGTAGGTGCGGAGCTCATACACCATGTTGCTCTGCGCCTTGACGACGGAGTACTGGTTCACGGCGATCCCGGCCGCGAACGCGAGGACCACCAGGCCGATCGTCTTTGCGTGCGTGCGAATCATTTCCACTCCTATGGTTTTCGACGACGCGCCCGCCTAGCGGTGTTGCTTCGTCGGTCACAGCCCGCCTGGCTGCTCCCTCCTCGCGCCTAGCCAGACAGACGCCTCGTCAGAAAACCGCTGCGGTCGCGTCTCCGGAGGCTACTTGAGATTCGAGTAGTCCGTGGGACTCATGAAGTAGACCTCGGCGCTGATCGGTACCGGGTACTTGGCGAGAAGGGTCTCCCAGGCGGGATCGGCACCGAACTTTTGCCAGACGTCCTGGCGATGCGCGAGATCGCGATACGCCAGCATCCACACCAGAGTATTCGGATCATCGAGACGCTGCCAAACGGCGATCACTTCCGCCCCATGCTTCTCGAAGATGGACACTTCTTCCTCACGGAAGCGCTGATGCAGCGTGTTGATGTCGCCGCCTTCATCCGCATTCGCGGTATACATGCGAATTTCAAAACAGCGGGCGGTGGGTGCCACGTTCTTGGAGAAGTCGGCCGGCAGCTGGCTCTGGGGTCCGCACGGCGGCGGCCCGGGGCGCTGGGCCTGCGCCGTCCCCGCGAACGTGAAACCGAGGACAACGGCGGCGAGAATCGCTCTCTTCATGCTTTGTCTCCCTCTGAAATGGTTGGCGGTCCTCGGCGACATATCCGCCGTCGCGACGGGGACCGGTTCTAGATATACGTCGACACGGCATTATAGGGAAGTTATCGGCGTCCCGGAAGCGGGCTCTCTGGTCGGTTCGGCTCGAAGTATGACCGGACGGGGCCCGTCGACATCTCGGCAGACATCTCCGCGAGTCCCGGGTCCAAGCCACTCGAGTTCTTCAGCGGAGGCCCGACGACGGTGTGTCATGGGATGCAGCCTGCATCGCAGCTGCCAGCCTCAACCGTAGACGAGGTCGAGTCGGCCTGGGCAGTCGACAACCGAGCAGGCGTCCCCCAGCCGGTCGGCGGCCGACAATGTCTGTTCGAAAGAGGTTGGGGTCACGACGGTCTCGGTGCCCATACGCGCGCCTTTGATGCGGCTGGGTCAGGGCATCATAACGTGACCCGGCGGCGCGCCTGAAGCAACCGTTGTTCTGCGAGCGTCCGCAATCGTTCCGTCAAGTCCTCGATCCCCTCGACCCTGGGGCAGGTCTCGGTGACATACCGGGCCCAGTTCCCTACGTACTGCTCGAGCCAGCGCTCATATTCGTGCCAAGCGTCCTGGGTGGATACGACAGCGAGCCCCCGCTCGGTCCAGATGCCAAAACGTCCTACCGCCAGATCGAACAACTGGGCGCGATACACGGTGGGGTCGAGTGTGACCTCCGCCGTGGTTGCGATCCGATCGTCCATCTCCTGCAGCCGGTTGTGAGCGGTTCGGGTGGCCGCCGCCCAGGCCGAATGCTCCAGTGAGTCCGGGAGAAACAGATTGTCGCCCTCGACCGGGTCTCGATGCGACCAGCGCGGTTGGGCGGAATGGAGCGTCGTGGATGGAAACTCCTCGGCCACTTGAAGAGTATAGTTGGCAGATTGTCTTTCCTGTCGTGGCTTCGCCGACCACAACATCTGGCGCACCTTTGGTTTACAATTTGCGCTCAGTAGCAGTGATCGGCGAAACGGGCGTCTGGAGTCGCCCCTTGTGCCTATGAGAAACCTTGCGGTCCTCCTCGGGCTCGTACCAGCGCTTGCGCTCGTCCTCTCGTCGTCGCCCGAGTCGCTTCCCTTTGCCTCGGCGCGTGCACAGACACAGCCTCCACTGCCGCAGGTGGAGGCCCCACCTCGGTCGGCGCTGCTCCCGGCCCAAGAGCATGTGCATGCGCGGTATCAGGCCGACATCGCCGCCGTGCAGCGCTTCCGGCCCACCCACCACTTTTGGCGTCACATCTTCACCATTCCTGACGGCAGCATCATTTTCGGGAGCGCCGAGGACGGGCGATTGCTGGCTACGTTTCCTACTCAGGGCAACTGGGCCCAGGAGGGTGTCTGGGAGGACGCCGCGCTGGAAGACACGCTCGAAGGGGTCCGACTGCAGTCACGGTTGACCCGGCGGCGCGATCAAGTGGAGGCGCTGCTAACGCCGATCGTCGGTGAGGTCGTCCACAACCCGACCCGGGGACGATTCCTGTCGCCGCACGCCGCGCGCTACGGTGGGTTCCTCGACCAGTGGGGGCTGATTTATGAGCGGTTCGGGGTGCCAGCCGAGATCGGACTGGCGCAGGCGGTCGTCGAGTCCGGTTTAAACGGGCGCGCCCGTTCTGGAGCGGATGCCCGGGGGTTCTGCCAGTTTCTCCGTCGGAACTGGAATCATCTGGACCGCTTGGCGCCCAATGTGATCGAGGTCTACAACCAGACCACCCAAGCCCCCTATTGCGCCGCGTATCTCAGTATTTTGGCGACGATGTATGGCAGCTTCATTCCCGCGTTGTCAGAGCACCACGCGGGCGGCGTCAACGTCGGGCGCACCGTCATCAACGGTGAGCGGCTCGGTGGAGTTGACACTCGTGAGCAGTATCTGATGGGGTCGGAATTTGTGCGCGACCTGCGCAATATCTCGATTGGTCGATACCGAGCGCTGTTTCGAACCTACGGCCCACGGTCGTTCCTGTATTCCGAGATGGTGTTCGGCAACACCGTCAACGTCCAGCAGCTGAGTCTTGGAGCGGTGCAAACTCCAATTTTCGCCATGCGAACATCGCGCAACCTGCCCTTGAGCGAATTGCGGCGAAAGACCGGGTTGTCGACCAGCGAACTGAAACGCTTTAACCCAGCCTTGGTCAAACAGGTGCCGGCTCGGGCGAACGTCTACCTGCCCGAGTATGTCGAGGAATTCGGTGAAGACGTGTCGTTCTGGCACCGTTCGGCGACGCCGTCTTTTGCTGCCTCCCTCAACGATTTCGTGCGCCTGGAAGCGGGCGTGAAACGCTGGCATGAGGCGTCGTTCGAAGCAACGCTGCGCGAATTTCAGGAGCGGTTTCAGGAGACCGGTACCGAAGAAGGCACGGTGATGGCCACGACCCTGCGCTATGTCATCGGTGACCTTCGCACGAGTCGCCGTGCCGCGATTCTGTCGGAGTTCCGGACCAACGGACGTATCCTGGATCTGTTTCGGCGAGGACTCCAGGAACTACGGGCGGGGGCGTCCGACGACTGACATAGATTCCGTGGGCAATAGCGGACCAGACCGGATACCTTGATGGAGAGAGTCATGCCCAATCGAATGCAGGCATTCCTTGCGGGCCTCAGTGCGTGTGCCGCCGTGTTGATCGCTAGTTCGGGTGCCTGGGCCCAGAGTGGGGCGGATATCCCCCGCACCGCGTCCGGTCGTCCCGATTTGTCTGGCTCGTATGACACCGCCACGGTGACACCGCTGCAGAGGCCGCGTGCCTTCGGCGATCGGCTTACGTTGACGGCGGAAGAGGCGGCCATCGTCGCTTCCGATCCGGACGGGTTGGCCAGCACGTTCAATCTCGCTCCGGCGGGGTCGGATGAGCGACAGGCGGCGCGTGAGGAGGCCCAGCGCGCCGGGTTCGAAACTGGTGACGGCAACCGGGAAGCGCCACCGGCTGGGGGAGATGGGTCCGGCGGCGCCGCCGGCAACGTGGGTGGTTACAACACCTTCTGGATCGACCGCGGCGACGACGCCTTCCAGATCAATGGCGAGATTCGCACGTCCATCATCACGGATCCGCCGAACGGCCGACAGCCGCCTCGTACGGAGGCGAACCGGGCGGCGATGGCCGCGCGCGGAGGTTCCTTCCGTGCCAACAGCGGTACCGCCTGGTGGCTCGAAGACGATTTGAATGCGGCCGGGCCCTACGACCACCCCGAACAGCGCCCGCACGCTGAGCGGTGTCTGATGGGGTTCGGGTCGACGGCCGGTCCGCCGATGTTGTCGGTGCTGTACAACAACATGAAACGGATTGTGCAGACCGAGGACACGGTCATGATTCTGGTAGAGATGGTGCACGATGCCCGCATCGTTCGGATGAACGCTGAACACAACCCACCAGAGATTCGTAGCTGGTTGGGCGATTCGGTCGGGCACTGGGAGGGCGATACCCTCGTCGTGGACACCACAAACTTCACTGACAACCCGTCCCTTGGCGGCGCGTCGCGCAATTTGCATGTCGTTGAGCGATTCTCCAGACTTGACGCTGACACCCTCTTGTACGGTTTCACGGTCGATGATCCCACCGTCTGGACTGCGCCCTGGAGCGGCGAGTTTTCCTGGCCTGCTTCGGACGACAAGGTCTATGAGTACGCCTGCCACGAGGCGAACTATTCGTTTGGCGGGATTCTGCGGGGCGCCCGGGTGCTCGAACAGGACGCGCGGGATGCGGCCGGCGCGCGGGACTGAGTCAGTCAGACAAGACGTCCTTACGCACGTAGACGACGCCGGGTCCCCGGAGCGCTGCTACAAGTTCCTCCTCGGTCACATCGTCACGCACGGCCGGCACCTCGTCGAGGGCGATGGCGTGCATGGTATCCAGCGGCGAATCGCACCCTGAACACCAGTCAGCGTTCGTCTATGCCGACACAGGTTCGGATGTGCTGAACGACGAACTGGCGATGCTTTGGGTGAGCAATGTCTCAACCGAGAAATTGAGACATCTGAACGACATCCTTGGGGCCTATGCTCGCGGTCGTGGATGGGAATCCATGGATGTCACTTCGAAGTGAATCGTCGCTGGGGTTCCCGTTCTAGATGTCCGCCAGGAACCCTCGCCAAGCACGCTTAGGCGGATGCGACACGAACGATGTGAGAGCGGGTGGTGGGGGGCTCCTAGGGGCTCACAGAGCACCCATTCCAGAGAGCGTAATGGTGTTCGTCCCACTGGTGGAATCACTGGTCACCGTCAGCGCCACGGTGCGGATGTCGGGTTGTGGGGGTACGGGATGTCCGCCAAGAACACTCGACAGCACGCTCAAACGGATGCGAGACGGACGATGGGAGAGCGGAGACGTTGGCCCTTTGCCCATTGCGCTAGTGTCTTTTCCCATCGCCAGCGCAACGGGTCGAGGTGAGGTCGATTGGGGACGGGCTGCAAGCGAGCGTTTTGTCTCTCTAGTCTGACGAGATCACGACCCGAAATCCCATGAATGGTCGTCTGGCACCGGGGTCAGCACCGCCCCTGACCGCCGCGCGCACGTTGCGTTCGGTGTCCGAGAATGAACCGCCGCGGATGACCCACAGCGCGTCGTCTGCCAGCCGGTCGCGATCGTCAGCCGTGGTAAACGGATACGGCTGATAGGGGCTCCGGGTCCATTCCCAGACGTTGCCGCTCATGTCGAACAACGCGAACGGGCACTCAGGGCATGGAAACGTGCCGACCGGTGTGGTTCCCGCGCCGCCGTAGTTGGCGTAGTCACGGCTTGGGGGCCCGTTCCAGGGAAACGCGCGCCCGTCCGTGCCCCGGGCTGCCTTCTCCCACTGCGCTTCGGTCGGGAGGGTGACGCGCCAGCCCGAAGCGAGGAGCTTGGCGAGCTCCGACGGGGTCTCGGACGACTGGCGGAGCACCTTGTCGAGCCAGCGGCAGTACGCCAGTGCGTCGGGCCAGGAGACCGACGACACGGGGTGGTCGGGCGGACCCTGGAGCGTCTCGATGTCGACATCGGCCCCGGCGTCTCTGGCGAACGCACCGAACTGTGCCACCGTCACCTCATAGCGAGCGATATAGAACGAGGGCAGGTCCAGTCGCCCCTGGGCCTGTGTCGCAGACCAGTGCTCGTTGTCGAACGCCATGGCATCGGTGCCTGCGTCGTTTCCCATCAGGAACATGCCGGCGGGGACCTCCATGAACCCGAGGCGAACGTCGTCCGGAAGAAACCAGGCGTCGGCACGAAATCCCGCCAGTTCGGCCGGTAGGGCGACAGCCGAGGACTGGGTGACGCCTGTTCGGCCCTGGTCAGGCCGCTCTGCCCACAACCACCCCGCCACCCCTAGGACAAGCAATGCCAACGCGGACAGCCCCACGACTGGGATCGCCGGGGCCTCGACGTTCGATTCCTCCGTCATGGCCAGACCCCCGGGGTATCCAGCACCGCACACGCACCCCTATGCAGGCGCGTGTCTTCAGACCCACCAGCGCTGGCATTGGCCCGATCACGCAGGCCTTTAGTTAACATGCGAAGGTCCACTCGTGGTCGCACGCTCGTGCGAAGAGCGCCCGCTCCGGCATGTCGAGGAGGTTGGGCCCAGCCTCTCGTAGAAGCAGACGGAGATCCAGCGCGCGAGGATCGGCCGAAATCGTGTTCCCATCCCGGAGGTTCAAGCACCCGGCCTGGAAACGGAGCTCGCACGCCTGTCCGAAGTATCGGAGCGCCCGCTCGGCGTCGGTGGCCACAATCGCACCGTCCGTGAAATGTCGGCCCAGTTCGTTGCAAGCCCAGCCCGCATTGTCGCTGCAATAGTTGGTTTCGATCTGGAGGAGCCGTTGGCATGCCAGAGGCCGCTCCTCGGCGCAGGCCTGGTCCCAGAAGGGAACAGTGTCGCCTCGGTGCTGACCATCGGTGGCGCCGAGGAGCGTCATGGCACCGAAAAACAGTATCCACACGCTGATATGCACCAGGTTGGCTCGGACCGGCCTATAGTCAGCGCCCCATCTTACCCCGTCGATAGCGCCACTTTTTCCAAGGGACGCCGCCAGGCGATCGATCCATTGCACGCTGAGGTTGAGCAATGGCACGCACAGCAATTTGTCATAGAAAGTTGGGATGCCCAGTACCCCGAGGCACGCGTAGAGCACGAATACACCCACGCCGTACAACGTCCCGAACAGTGCTTTCCCAAGTGGTGTACGGGGCGATGTGGAGGGGTCGGTGACCAGCAGATGCAGCCCGAGGAACACCGCGCTCGGAATTTCAGAGTCGATGAAGTACGGGACGCCGGTAACGGCGGAGTAGAGTGCGCTCGAACCGAACAACACGATTGCCGCTGACCCTGCGACCAAGGTGATTGAAAAAAAATACATGACGACCAGCCCGATGGCGAACAGGAACAGGTAGATGCGCGGCGCGAGCGTGAGTGTCGACGCGATGTCCTGGCCCCAGGTCAGGTCTGTGGTGCCGGTGGCGATCAGAATCAGGGAGAAGAGCCCGAGCGAGAAGGCGGACGGATTGAAGATGTGGGTCGTCCGTCCGTCGCGTCGCCAGTGAATCAGTTCTTTCCCCAGGAAGCCGGCGGCGATCATCAGGAACTGGAGATAGAACCAGTCGTCTCGGAACCAGAGAAACAGATTGGTACTGAAGATGATGGGGAACGGTCCGAACCCCAACGTATAGCGTTCGCGGCGTGACCAAGCCAACAGCGTGTCGAATCCGTAGGCGAAGAGCAGTTGAGCCACCAGCAGCCAGGCATGGTCATAGACCGGCCGCCAGAAATAGCCCCAGTAGATGAACACCGCGATTTGTACACCCGCCTGGAGGTAGTGCTGGGGACGTAGCACCAGGTGCACGGTGCGTCCGGTCGTGTCGCGACGAAGTCTGACCAGCAGTAGACCCAGCCACGCAAGCAATCCGGCACCTGCGGCCCAGACCGAGCTGGCGAGGGTGACGTTGGCGGACACGCGGGGCACGAGCGACACAGCCAGCAGGGCGGCCGCCAAGGTGGCGGGGATCCAGAGCGGACGGAGCGAGGCCGCGGGTGTGGTCGCGGAGCTGGTCTGTGGCCCGCGGGGGTCGTGTTGGCGTCCCGTCTGGGGTCGCCGTCGTCGTGCTGCTGGCATCGGACAGGTCTGCCTGCTTGTACCGCACCGGTCGGCCGGGCGCAAGCCGCCAGATCAATCAGGCGCGCCGGAGCGGCGTATAATACTGGCACGTCCAACGCGAACAGGACCCCCCCGGCACGTGTAATTCTCGTGGTCACCGCATTCAGCGTCTTCATCAACGGCATCAGCGGCGTGTTCACCGGTATTGCGGTGCTCTATCTGATGATGAAACTGCTGGCCATCGTCGCAGACCGCTCGACCGCCGACTCGACGCCGTCCGCGCCCAAGCCAACGACCCTCTAGTCAGACGTGGCCTTCTTCGAGCAACTCGGTATTCTGGCCGTCACCCCGGGCATGGTCGTGATGTGGCTGGTCGCCTTGACGTTGATCTATCTCGCGGTCGGGCGGGAGTACGAGCCGCTCCTGCTGCTGCCGATCGGGTTCGGCATCCTGGTCGCGAATCTGCCACTCACCGAGTTGATGACCCCGGGTGAGGGGTTGATATGGCGGTTCTACCACTACGGCGTGGAGTGGGAAGTCATCCCGCCGCTCATCTTTCTCGGGCTTGGAGCCCACACCGACTTCGGCCCGCTGCTGTCACAGCCACGGCTGATCTTTCTCGGCGCGGCCGCCCAGGGCGGTGTGTACGCGACGTTCTTCGCGGCGCAGGCATTCGGATTTACGCTGCAGGAATCGGCGACGATCGGGATCATCGGCGGCGCCGACGGTCCCACGACCATTTTCCTGGCGGCACAGCTCGCGCCACATCTCTTGGGCGCCTGCGCGGTCGCGGCGTATTCCTACATGGCGTTGGTGCCGATCATTCAACCACCGATCATGCGACTGCTGACCACCGAGCAGGAACGCAAGATTCGAATGAAGAAGGCGCGCAAGGTGACGGTGCGAGAGAAGCTCTGGTTTCCGGTCACGGCGACCATCGTCATCCTGCTCCTGGTTCCGGCCTCGGCGCCGCTCATGGCGATGTTCATGCTGGGCAATCTGTTTCGCGAGTCGAAGGTGGTGGAGCGGTTGACCGACACGGCACAGAACGCGTTGATGAATATCACCACCATCTTTCTGGGGGTCGCCGTGGGCGCCACGATGAGCGCCGACGCCTTCCTGCGGGGCGACGTCATTTTTATCTTCGGGCTCGGGTTGGCGGCGTTTTGCGTCAGTACCGCGTGCGGGCTGTTGCTCGCCAAACTGATGAATCTCTTCACCAACGATAAGATCAACCCGCTGGTCGGCGCCGCCGGGGTCTCCGCCGTCCCGATGGCGGCACGGGTCGTCCACAAGGTGGGAGCTGAGGCGGATAAGAAGAACTATCTGCTGATGTTTGCGATGGGGCCGAATGTGTCCGGTGTGATCGGCACCGTGGTCGCGGCAGGTATTTTCTTAACGATGTTGGAGTAGCGCATCCGGTGTGCCTACAGTGAGGGAATGAACATGGCAGAAGACGTATTGGCGCCGCTGGCCGGCAAAGTGCTGTCGATGGCCGTGGGCGTCGGGGACGTCGTCGAAGAGGACGACGAGCTGCTGGTCCTCGAAGCGATGAAAATGGAGACCGTGGTCTATGCTCCGGCCGACGGCACGGTCCGCACCATCACGGCCCAGGTAGGTCAACAGGTCGAGGAAGACGTTCTCCTGATGACGCTGGAGTAACGACGCGATGAATTTCGAGCTGACGGACGAACAGAAGCTGGTGCAGGAGACGGCCCGCGAGTTCGCGCTGAACGATATCGCGCCGACCCTGGCGGAGGAAGAGAAGCACCACGAATTCCGACTGGATCGGGTGGCCCGGATGGGCGCACTGGGCTTCTTCTCCTGCGGCGTGCCAGAGGAATACGGTGGGACCGGCTTCGGGTTCATGGAATCGGTGCTGATGGCCGAACAGGTTGCCAAAGTGTCTGCCTCGTGGCGCTTGCCGTTCAACATGCAGAACCTGGGCCCTGCCTTGACCGTGGCGAAATTCGGCACCGACGACCAGAAGCAACAGTTTATCCCCGGGTGGGTGGACGGCAGCCAGATCGGCTTCTTCGGCATGACCGAGCCCGACAGTGGCTCTGACGTGGCCAGCATGAAAACCGTGGCTCGCGACATGGGCGACCACTGGGAGCTGACCGGTAGCAAGATCTGGGTCTCGAACGCGACTCAGGGTGACGCCGGACTCCTGTATGTGATGACGGATCCGACGGAAAAGCACCGCGGCATGAGCGCGTTCATCCTGCAGCCGAAGGCCGTCGACGATTTCGTGGCCACCGACATCGAGACCAAACTCGGGTTGCACTGCGCGCCGACCGGTGAGATGGCGTTTCACGGGACAAAGCTGCCCAAGGAGGCGTTGCTGGGTCGAGCGGGTGATGGCTTCAAGATCTGCATGTGGCAGCTGAACAACACGCGGATCGGCTGCGCGGCCGGGGCGCTTGGCGTGGCCGGGGCGGCGCTCGACGCGGCCGTCGACTACGCGAATGAACGTACCCAGTTCGGGAAGCCGATTTCGCAGCACCAGATGGTGCAAGCGCAGATCGCCGACATGGCGGTCGAGCACCATGCCGCGCAGTTGCTCGTCTATCGCGCCGCCTGGCTGAAGGACCACGGCAAGCCGAACCAGTACGAAACCTCCATGGCGAAGTTGCAAGCCTCCGAGGCTGCGGTGCACGCCGCCAACGAGTGCATGAAGATCTTCGGGTCATACGGGTATTCCACGGAGTATCCGGCCGAGCGGTTGTATCGTGACGCCAAGTCTCTGCAAGTGGTCGAGGGTACCTCCAACGTGCAGAAGCTGATCATCGCGGGTATCGCGAGCGGTCACGTGGCCAATCGCTGACTGGCCCAGCCGCCACCTCACTCAAGGATCGACGCCGTGAAATCCTATTTCGACACGATGGACCCGTTCGGGAAGTCGCTGAAACCAGGACGGATCAAGCGCGCTGCCGCGAGCGCCACCGCGCTCCGTGAGATCGAGGCCGGTATCGGCGAGGCGGTCACCGCTGCTCACGAGGTCGGGTTTCCCACCGAGAAGATCAACAAACGCGGGTGGATGACCGTCTATCAGCGACTCGAGTATCTCGTAGACGCCGGCACCTGGTGTCCATTGCATACGCTCTACAACCCTCTGGAGAATGAAGAGGGTACGACCAACGTGGTCGATGGGGTGGGACAGATCGACGGTCGGTGGGCGGTCGTCATTGGGTTCGACAACAAGGTGATGGCGGGCGCCTGGCTGCCCGGACAGTCGGAGAACATCCTGCGAGCGACCGATCTGGCCGCGCGGTTACACATCCCGCTGGTCTGGTTGGTCAACTGCAGCGGTGCCAAGCTGCCCGAGCAAGAAAAGTTCTATGCCAATCGCCGCGGTGCTGGCACTCCGTTCTACCGCCACGCCGAGTTGGAGCAAGCGGGTATTCCGGTGTTGGCCGGAATTTACGGTACGAATCCGGCCGGCGGGGGATACCAGTCAATCAGCCCGACCATCCTCCTGGCCCACAAAGACGCCAACATGGCGGTTGGCGGCGTCGGCATCGTGTCCGGGATGGCGCCCAAGGGTGGGTTCGACACGGCCATGGTCCAAGAGCTGATCGCGAAGGCGAATGAGTTCACCGGAGGTCCTCCCGGTGACGTGGCCACCCACCATGACGCCACGGGGTTCTTCACGCGGGTGTACGACGAGGAGACCGGGGTACTCGACGGGCTCAAGGACTACATGCGGGCCATGCCTGCCTACGGTTCGACGTTCTTTCAGGCGGCTGACCCGAAAGACCCGGCGTTTCCGATCGACGATCTGTATCACCTGCTGCCGGCGAATCCGAAAGAGGTCTACGACTTCGACGAGATCCTGGCCCGGCTGGTCGACGGCAGCGAGCGACTCGAGTTTCGTCCCGACGACGGCCCCGAAGTGTTCACCGGTGTGTGCAAGATCGACGGGCGGCTGGTCGGGTGTATCGGGAATCGTCAGGGGTACTTGGGGAAGGGCTATCCCGAATACGCCGACTATCCCGGCATGGGGGGCAAGCTCTATCGCCAAGGTCTCATCAAGATGAACGAGTTCGTGACCCTGTGCGGGCGCGACCGGCTCCCGATCATCTGGTTTCAGGACACCTCAGGCATCGACGTCGGTGAGCTCGCCGAGAAAGCCGAAGTGCTGGGGTTGGGGCAGGGCCTCATCTACTCGATTCAGCAGACCGATGTCCCGATGATGCTCGTCGTGCTGCGCAAGGGAACCGCCGCCGCCCATTACGTCATGGGTGGCCCCACTGCCAATCGGCACAATGCGTTCAGCCTCGGCACGCCGGCCACCGAGATCGAGGTCATGCACGGCGAAACGGCGGCCGTGGCGACCTATGCCCGACGCGCGGCCAAGGAGCAGGCGGCCGGTCGCTCGCTGGATCCGATCATCGAGAAGATGAACGCACTCGTCGAGCGCTATCACGAGACCTCGCGACCGGCGTATTGCGCGCAGCAGGGGTTCGTCGACGAAGTCGTCAAGCTTACCGAGCTCCGACGCTACCTGCAGGCGTTCACCGGCGCCGTCTATCAGAACCCGACTTCAATCTGTCCCCGTCACCATATGCTGCTACCGCGCGTCATCCGCGGCTAGCAGTCCGTGACTTTCACCTCGGCTTGCTCTCGCTGATTCCAGCGCTCACGCCAACCCCTGTGACCTCTCCATCCGGTCCGGCCACGTCCGCCCGCCAGAATTCGTGCGAGCAGCAGCAGGCCCAGGGCCTGGGCCCAGCTGAGCGTCGTTCCACCGAAGATGTCTGGCGCCAGCGCGTTCCACAACGACATCACGACCACCTCGACGAGGGCCACGCAGCCGACGACCATGACCAAGATCTTCGCGGCTTTGAGCGTCCACTCTCTCTTCATGTGTGCCCCCCCACTATTCTGATATACGGACGGTGGGGCGAAAGTATCCAGACGGAGCGGTGCTTCAGGCCAGTCCTCGAATGACTTTCAGTGTCGTCCGGATCTGTCCGACGTGCATCGTGGTGTGTTCAGCTGCGTGAAACAACAACCCACGCACAGTGGACGGCAGCTCGCCGCGACCGACCGGACGGGGCTCGGGAAGCACGGCGTCCGGCATCTCTCTCAGCGTATTCAGGCAGACGTCGAGGCGCGCCAGCGTCGCCTCGAACAGGTCGTCCTTGGAGTGCTGCACCGCGAATTCAGCCTCGCGCCGAAGATACTTGAGTTGGGTCTCGTCGAGCGACTCACGTCGGGCATAGGTGAACAGGCGATCCAGGCTGCCGGCGATATGCGCGAGGTGGAACCCGATCGGCGCCGCCCCGCCCGGAGCGGCACGAATTTCCTCCGCTGAAGTGTCGCGGGCCAGCGCGGTCAATTCGTTCCGTGCTTGCACGAGCGCGTGCGCGACCGGCATGAGTGCGTCCGTATGGCCATCAATGTTGCCGAGGAGCCACGCTTCAGGTTGGGCGAGCACGAGGCTACGATTCGTTCATGGGGAGCGTGAGCGCTATCAATCCGGGAACCTCGCCGCCAACCGTCAGGGCGATGTACTGCTGCCGACCGAGCATGTAGGTCATGGGCGCACCGAGCGCGCCGCTCGGGAGATCGAGCGAGGCCACTTCCTCGCCCGTGGTCTTGTCATAGGCGACCAGCCGGGGGCCTCCGTTCGTGCCGCCGGCGACCAGGGCCTGAATCAACAGGGTCTTGGTGAGCAGCGGCCCGGTTCGTCCCCAGTCGCCCCCGAGCGGTGGCAGATCCAGGTCGCGCAGCATCGGGTGATTACGGATCCGCTCGCCGGTCCCCATAGGGGCCATCCAGGCGTGGTCGCCGGTGTTCATGTCGATGGCCGTCATGCGCGAATAGGGCGGTTTCCACAATGGGAGTCCGCGCGGCATGACCGGGCCGGCGGCTAGGGATCTGCGGAGATAGCCCAGCGTCGACTGTTCTTCGCCCGGTCCTGGAGGGCTGAGTCCGATGGTGGAATGTGCATTGATCGATGGCACATAGAGATACCCGGTGTCGGGGTCGACCGCGGCTCCCGACCAACTGGCGCCGCCGCCGACCGACGGTCGCATGATGGTGCCGTTGGTCATCTGGGGGGTGAACAGCGGCCCCAGGCGGAAGCCGTCGACCGCCGTGACCGCGAGTTGTCGGATCTCTGGCGTGAAGTCGACGAGGTCGTCGACGGAGGTCCCCTGATATTCGAACGGTAACGGTCGGGTGGGGAATGGCTGGGTCGGTGCGGGGCGCTCGCCCTCCAGATCGGTATCGGTCGGGACCTCCCGTTCCTCAATCGGCCAGATCGCCTCCCCCGTCACGCGATCAAAGGCGTAGACAAATCCCTGTTTACTGACCTGGGCCACCGCCTTGACTTGTCGGCCGTTCACCGTGACGTCGAGCAGATTGGGTGCGGCCGGCAGGTCGTAGTCCCACAGACCATGGTGGACGGTTTGGAAGTGCCACTCGCGCCGGCCGGTCTCGGCGTCGACCGCCACCAGGCTCTCCGCGAACAGGTTGTCGCCGAGTCGGGCGCCGCCATAGTAGTCGTTGGTCGCGGTGCCGATCGGAAGGTAGACGAGGCCAAGCTCGTCGTCGGCGCTCATCAGCGACCAGACGTTCGTGTTCCCCGAGTACCGCCACGAGTCGTTGAGCCACGTGTCGGCCCCGAACTGGTCAGGGCTCTGGGGCACGGTATGAAAATCCCACTTATGTCGCCCGGTGCGGGCGTCGTAGGCGCGGACCCAGCCCGGCGGCGCCTCCTTTGTCAGCGCGCGGTCGTTGATGCTCGAGCCGATCACGACGGTGTCGCCGACCACGATCGGAGGCGATTGCGAGCTAATCGGCAGCAGGTTCAACACGTCGAGCTCGCCGCGCGTCGCCCGGGGCAGCCCGTCCATCAGATCGACCCGTCCTTCGTTCCCGAATCCTTCCGCCGGTAGACCGGTCCTGGCGTCGAGGCCGATGAGGAAGCCGTCGCCGGTGCCCCAGAATACCCGTGCCGCATTGCCACTCTCCCAGTAGGCCAGCCCCCGGTGACGCCAGGGCAGCGGCGGGGGAGAACCGGACTCGTAGGCCTTCGGGTCGTGAACCCAGAGTGTCTCGCCGGTGTGCGCATCGATCGCGGCGGCTCGATACAGTGCGGTGGTCAGGTAGAGCACGTCGTCGACCATCAGCGGCGTGGCAACCAGGGCACGAATCGACGGGCGCGTGAGTGACCGTTGTTTGCCGTCCCAGTCCGCCCAGCGCGCCGGATTCTCCTCCGCCAGCAGGTCAAAGACCGTCTCCGCGGGCAGCAATGACGAACCCGTCTCGGTCGACCACGGCAGATGGGTATCCACCGTGTCCCAGCGCCAGGCGATCTCGAGGTCGGCGAAATTGTCCGCCGTGATCTGCGCGATCGGCGCGTACTTGGTCGCCCCGTTGTCGCCCGAGTGGCTCCGCCAGCCGCCGACCGCGCCATGCTGGGCGGCGGCCGGTCCGGCCGAGAGGCCCAGCGTGGCGAGGATGCCCGGTATCAGTAGGTGAGTCGGTCGCATGATGTGTCGCTTTTGCTTCTGGCACGCTCCACCTGTGTGAGGCGCCCTGCCGTCGTCATTCCACCCGGTCGAATTTTTGCAGCCGTTGACCGACGTTGACCTCGGTCGTGTAGAGGTTGCCCCTGGAGTCGATGGCCAGATTGTGCAGCCGGTAGAACTGCCCCGCGTTCTTTCCCAGGCGTCCGAAGTAGTCGCGCACCTCAAGGGATGCACGGTCGAGAATCCACACGACGTTGTTGGTGCCGTCCGGGACGAACAACCATCGCTGCTCGGGGTCCTCGGAGAGCGTGACCCCCGATGCCGATCCGCTACCCAGGGTCTCTGGTCGGATGAACGCCTCGGTGACGAACGCGCCGTCCTTCTGAAACACCTGCACCCGGTTATTGGTGCGGTCGGCGACATAGACCAGGCCGTCGTCGGCGATCGCGACGTCGTGCACGGGGCTCCGGTAGTCGCGAATCGGAGCCGCGTCCGGGTCGTACGGCGGGAGCGGCGCGTCGTTCGGCCTGTCGCCATACGCGCCCCAGTGGCGACGGTAATCGCCCGTTTCGGCATCGAACACGATGATACGGCGGTTCCCGTAGCCGTCGGCGATATAGACCTCGTTGGCCTCCGGGTCGACCCGGATACCGGCGGGGCGCCCGAGGTCCTCGGTGTCGTTGCTGCCGTCGCTCTGACCTGCCCGTCCGATCTGCAGGAGGAACTCGCCGTCCGCGGTGAACTTCAACACATGGGCGTCGTCAGCCGCGTTCCCACCGACCCAGACGTGCCCGTCGTGGTCGACATGGATGCCATGTTCGTTGGACGGCCACTCGTAGCCGTCGCCCGGGCCACCCCAGGAGCGCAGGACGGTCCCGTCGAGATCGAGCTCGATGACCGGCGGGGCGGGCACGCAGCACATACCTTCTTCGCCGCGTTGTCTGGCGTCGAGGGTCGCTGGTCGGTGCAGGACCCAGACGTGATCTCTGTCGTCGACTGCGACTCCCGACACCTGACCGAGCATCCAGTTGTTCGGGAGCTCGCGGGCCCAGAACGGGTCCACCCGAAACCGCGGAACGTCAGACGCGCTTGGCGAGACCGCGGTGGCCGTGGCGCCGGCCGGGGCGGCGGTGTTCGCGGCTTCCCCCGGTTGTTCGCCGTCAGCGCATGCGACGGCGATGGCGGCGAGCGGGAACAACAGACTAACCAGCACGCCGGGGTGCGCAAGTCTCATCGCCATGGCGGCACGATACACTACAATTCCAGACTACGAACACGATCGAACGCGGGACGTCGCGCAGGTGCGCGCCTCGCTCACCAGGAGAATTCAAAATGAGGCTGTTCCTGACCGTCGTTGCCGTGGTCGCGCTCGTGTCGCCGGCCTCCGCTCAGCTCGCGGTGCCCGACGAAGCCGGGCTTGTCTACGGGCACGTGCACCTGAACGTCTCAGACATCGACGAACACGAGCGGATCTGGGTCGAGCACTTCGGGGGCGTCGCGTTCCAGAAGGGGCGCGTGCGCGGCGTCTGGCTTCCGGGCACCCTGATCGCGTTTACCGAGCGAACGCCCACCGGAGGGTCGCAGGGGTCGGTCATGGATCACTTCGGGGTGAAGGTACGCGACACCGGCAAGTGGCTCGAGAAGTGGAAGGCGGCCGGCTACACCGTTGACTCCGAGTTCACCGGGGCCGAGGGACAGCACAACGGGTACGTGACCTTGCCAGATGGCGTGCGGGTCGAACTACAGGAGGATCAGATGTTGCCGGTGGAGGTTGTGGGCTACCACGTCCACTATTTCACGCCCGAGTTCGAGTCACTGCTCGACTGGTACGTGGACGTGTTCGGCCTCGAGAAGCTACCCCGCGGCCGGATCGAGACCACCACGAACGTCCCCGGCATGAACATGAGCTTCGGGGGCACCCAGGGCGGGCACGTGCCCAGTGCGGGTCGCGCGATCGATCACGTTGGCTTCGAGGTGGACGACCTCCAGGCGTTTATCGCTCGGCTCGAGGCGAAGGGCATCGAGTTCGACAGTGGCTATAGTGAACTGCCCGAGGAGGAATTGAAAATCGCGTTCCTCACCGACCCGGCCGGCACCCGAATCGAACTGACCGAAGGGCTGGATCAGTACTAAGACGGGGGCTTCGCCCCCGACCCCCCCCCGCGACCGCTCCGTGGGGACCCCGAGTGCCCACTCCGCGGCCGCGGGGCGCGCATTGTCGCGCGCCCGGGGGCGCTGCTGCCCTGTTGGCTGAGGCAGCGTCTCGAAGCCATTCGCACCCGCTCGACGGGGGGCGGTTACGGCCCAACCCAGGTCGCGCTCAGGCCCGCTCGGTCGACTGCCTCGCCGCGCAGATACACGTCACTGATGCGCCGGGTATTGGTGATGTCGTCCAGCGGGTTGGCTTCCAGTACGACGAAATCGGCGCTCTTACCGGTCGCCAGCGTGCCCAGATCATCAAGCGCCAACATCTCCGCCGAGTTACCGGTAGCCGCCACCAGCACGTCGGCCGTGCTCATGCCGGCGAGCACCATGTCTTCCATTTCGGCGTGGGGGCTCCAACCAGCGCCGCCGTCGGTACCAAAGGCGATAGTGACCCCTTCGGCGCTCAGACGCGCGAGGTTGCGGGCCTGGATGCCGAAGGCCTCCTGGGCGGCAGGCCGATCGACCGACCGCTCCTGCATCTGCTCGAGTTGGTCGGACGGGATGGTGCCGTTCAGCCAGCTCAGATCGGCGGCTACGCCAGTGCCGGGCAGATTCGGCACTAGCACAACCCCCGGGCGTTCTTTGAACAGCTCAACAACTTCGTCGTCGACGTCCATGTCACGGATGCCGTGCGCGAAGGCGTCGAGGCCGGCGCGTAGCAGGCCCTTGGCATCTTCCAGCGTGTAGACATGCGCGGTGACCCTCAGGCCATTCTGGTGGGCCTCGTCGATGACCGCGCTGTACAGCTCGGGTGAGAGTTTGTCGAACTGGCCGCCGCGGTCGTCGACCCAGATTTTCACCATATCGACATTCTGCGGCACGAGTGCCTGCACGGCGGCGCGGGCTTCTTCCTCCGTCGTGATCCAGGACGGCACTTCGGTCCGGCCTGGTTCCGGCGCCGTGATGCCTCGGCCGACGGTGCGATAGCGGGCCGCGTTCGGGAGGATCTCGTCCCGGAGCTGGAACGCCATTTCGCTTACGCCACGCCCCAGGCTCAGCACGACGCCGACACCGTAGTAGGCCTTCCGTTGCAAATCTTCGACCCGTTCGTCACGCGTCTCTCTGAGGTGCACGTGGGTGTCGATGATGGCTGGCATGACCGTCCGGCCTGATAGATCGACGCGGGCCGCACCGGCTGGCACCTCCACGGCGTCGCTTGCGCCGACGGCGACGAGGCGGTCCTGCTCGACCAACAACGTGCCGTTCTCGATGACCTGACCGTCTCCGATGATCAGGCGCGCCCCCTCATAGGCGATGGCGTCGGTTGACGGGGCCACCGGCTCGCTGGGCGGCGCGCCGCACGCGGACACCAGTACGAGCGTGGACAGCAGGAGAGCAGGAGCGGCGATTGTCGGATGCGACGGGATGAGCAGACGATGCATGGAAGCCTCCTCGGGACGACACGTAGAGAGACAAAACGGGCCGGCGCTGCAGGTCTCGGCAGCGTCGGCCCAGTGTGTGCGACGACATGTGTCAGCCAAGCTACGGACGCAACCTACGACCCTGTCTCTCGAGCTCACGCGCGCCGGCCAGAATACCGTGCATGCCGATGTTGCCTTCGTGGCAGGCATACTCGAACAGTGGGCCGTCGGTGCGCCGGAACGGCATCATGACCGTGAACGGAGCGGTGTATACCGTCGGGTCTGTCACCGTGTATTCGTAGGCCACTCGGTCCGAATTGATGCGCGTGAACCGCTCGACCAGACGCTTGCTCGGGCTGGTGCCGCGACTTTCGCCGCCGCGGAAGTTGGTGGTCTCGACGACAAATGTCTCGCCGTCCCAGTGCCCGCGAGACACGCCGGAGAATTGCTTGAAGGGCGGCGTTGCGACGTCGTCGATCGGGATGATCCGGGCGTTGTGTACCATCTCGTTGAGAATCACCACGTGATCCGCCGTTTGGAAGATCATCACGTTGTTGTTGTACGCCCCTGACGACATCGGGGGCCCCGCGTTGAATCCCATGATGCATCGGTCGAACAGGCTGCGACTCGTATACGAGTCATAGCGGCGGGCGTTGCGTTCGTCTTCAGCCTCTTCGCTCTGTTCGCGCGGCGCCCTCACCCCGGGCACGCGCGGCGGGAGGCGCCCGTTCGGCGGGTCGATGACGAGTGACGTCCGTTTGTCATCGGTCAGGTCGATACCCCGTTCGTACCAGAATTCGTTGTAGGACAGCACCCCGCCCTCGGATCGTGGCTGATACCCGGCGCTCCGTGCACCTGCCTCGGGATCGAACAGGTCGCGATTCTGACGCGTGCGCTCCGACGCCTCGAACTCGGCGGCCGCTTCAGCAGTTAGGGTCTCCTGATCTTCGAACTGTCGGGGGCGTTGATATGGCGTGAGCGTGCGGAACGTGAACATCCCGGAGATGTCCGGCTGGCCATGTGGCCTGCGCATCGGTGCGTCGCTTTGGGCGTCGGCCGCGACCGGTACCAATGTCACGGCCAGAGTTACCATGAACACGAGCGCGACGAATTTCTTGATCATCTGTGTTCCTTTCCAGGGGCACCAGCGCCATGCGCACCGAACCCGATCGCACCACGATGTGCGCGGACCGCCCACCATCCGCTCAGATAAGACTGCACAAAACAGTAAACGGTGGGCGCCTCCCATGCAAGCTGCGCGTCAATGCCTCGCCTCGCCTCGCCTCGCCTCGCCGCGCCGCGCCGCACGGCGCCCGGTTACCGCGGCTCGGGGGTCGGGCTCCACTCCCGGGCGCGTTGCTCCGCGACGGCGAGCTCGGCCGGGGTCAGTTGTTGGCCGACGGTGTCTCGCCCCTGGAGCGCGCTCGCGCGGGCGGAGCCGATGCTGCCAGCGGCGGCCAGGCTCAGCCACACGTGGGCCACGACGAAGTCCCGAGGGACGCCTTCGCCGTTGGCGTACATGATCCCGATATTCTGTTGGGCGGACGTTTCTCCCTGCTGGGCGGCCCGTTCAAACCAGTGTGCCGCTTCTTCGGCGTTCCGCTCAACACCAGTTCCGGTGTCGTAGCTCATGCCGAGATTGAACTGCGCCCGAGCGAAGCCGTGCTCCGCCGCGAGGTGCATCCACCGTATCGCTTCAATTGGGTCTCGGGTTACACCCCGTCCACCCATATACATGTTGCCCAGGGCGAACTCGCCCTCCGCGGTTCCCTGATCGGCCGCGCGTCTGATCCAACGGACCGCAGCGGCGTCGTCTTCAGCCACCCCGGTACCCGCGTCATACAGATATCCCAGTGTGACCTGCGCCGACGGGTCTCCCTGGATTGCGGCGAGCCGGTACCACCGGAAGGCGAGCGAGGCGTCCGCAGTGACGCCGGCGCCGGTCTCGTACATGCTGGCCAACGTGATCTGCGCAGTTGCGTGCCCCTGGGCCGCTGCTCGCTCGACCCAACGCGCGGCCTCGGCGCGATCCGCCGCGACACCGCGACCGTTGAAATACATTTGGCCCAAGCCAAACTGCGCTTCGGCATGGCCCTGGTCGGCCGCGAGTCGGTACCACCGGACCGCCTCGACCTCTGCGCTCGCGTGAGCCCCTACCCCGCCTGCCGTGTTCCGTGACAGGTCGGCGCCTTCGGCGTACAGACGTCCCAGTCTGAACTGCGCCTCCCAGTGCCCCTGGTCCGCGGCGCGCCGATACCACCGCGCCGCTTCGGCGTCATCCTCGCTGACACCCGACCCCGTGTCGTAGCGCACGCCGAGACTGTGCTGCGCACCGGCGTGATCTTGCTCGGCCGCCAGCCGATACCAGCGCACCGCTTCCTGGTCGTCGCGCGGCACACCGCTCCCCGTGAGGTACTGTCGCGCGAGGTTGAATTGGGCGGTCGGATCGCCTTGCTCAGCCCGTTCGCGCAGCTCGATGAGATCCCGTTGCGCCCGCAACGGAGCGATGGCCGCGAGGAGCGTGAGACACGCGGCAAGCCATGCGAGAGCGGACCGGCAGGTCACTTTATCGCACTCGGGTAATCGGGCCGGCATCTGACAGACCCTCACCCTCGGTCACCGTAATGACCTGGTCGGCATCGAGGGCACCGATTTCGTCGATGTGGCCGCCGGGCCAGATGACGCGAATGGCGCTGACGTCCGTGGCATCGCCAAGTCCGAAGGTCACCGGCAACTCGCTTTGCGAGAGGTAGCTGGACCCGGTCTTGACCAACTGCCACCGCGTGTCGCCGGCAGCGGTGATCTCCACGCGGGCCCCGATGCCGTTTCGGTTCGAGGTGGTGCCGATGAGGCGCACGCGAAGCAGGTGGTTGGCATTGTCGCCATCGTTGCGCAGGATGCGGGTTGAGCCGCCGTTGGCCGTTACCACCACGTCGAGGTCGCCATCGTTGTCAATATCGGCGTAGGCGGCGCCGCGCCCGACCAGCGGGGTGGCCAGCGCGGTGCCATCGTCGGCGGTCACTTCCTCGAACCCGCCCTGGGCGTTGTTACGGAACAGTTGTGGCCGCTGGGCATGGGTCACTCGGCTCTGGACCCGTTCGACTAGGTCGTTGACATGGCCGTTGACGGCAAAGATGTCTGGCCAGCCGTCCAGGTCCACGTCGAAAAAGAAGCATCCGAACGTCAAACTCAGTAGCGAGGCCCGGCCGACCGCGGTCCGGGGCCCTTCATCGATGAACAGGCCGTTCCCTTCGTTGTGATAGAGCGCCATCATCTCGGACGAAAAGTGTCCAATGATGAGGTCGGGTCGTCCAGACCGGTCGTAGTCGATGGCGTCGACCCCCATGCCGGCGCGGGCCACGCCAGCGTCACTGAATGCCACCCCAGCGAGTACGCCGATATCTTCGAATGTGCCGTCGCCTCCATTCTTGAACAGCAGGTCCGGTTGCAGGTCGTTGGCCACGAACAGGTCCATCCAACTGTCGCCGTCGAAGTCGAGCATCGTCACGCCGAGAGTTTTGGCGGATGGCGTGCGCAGCCCGGCGGCGGTGGTGACGTCCTCGAAGGTGCCGTTCCCCTGGTTGTGATAGAGCGTCGGACTCTGGCCCTGGTAGGACTCGGGCGTGCAATAGGACTTGGCGTCGTCGACAAATGGGCAGAAGATGTCGGTTTCGGCAGACCATTCCACATAGTTGCCGACGAATAGGTCGAGGTGACCATCCTCGTCGTAGTCCAGCCAGAGCGCGCTGGTGGAGAAGCCGGGGTCGGCCACGCCCGCCTCGGTTGTTACGTCGATAAATTGTCCGTCCCCCTGTCCCTTGAACAGTCGATTGGGGCCGAGTGCGGTGAGATACACGTCGATGAAACCGTCGTTGTCGAAGTCGGCCGCGGTGCCGCCCAGACCGTAGAGTGGGACGCTGAGGCCAGACCCGGCGGTGATGTCGGTGAACGTGCCATCGCCGTCATTGCGATACAGCGCGGCGTGGGTCGTGGCCGCCCCCTGTCCTGGCCAGTTCGTTCCGTTGACGAGCAGTAGGTCCTGCCAGCCGTCGGCGTCGACATCCAGCCAGACCGCGCCTGAGCCGAATGTCTCCGGTAGGTACTTGTCACCGGACGCGCCGTTGTTGTGCGTAAAGCGGATACCCGCCGACTCGGTGATGTCGGTCAGGACCACCGGGCCTTCGGCGGAGACAGTGATCACGATGATGGCCAGAGCGATCGCGGCGGCACCGGTAACGGGCAGAGGCTGTTTCATGGCAATGAGAGGGCGCGACGTCCGGTAACCATTGTAGCGCCGTGGCGGTTTTCGGAGACCGTCTGTCGTAGCCGGTATAATCAAGCCGCTTTCCAGGAGGTTACACATGCCGCGCATCGTGCTCGTCGTCTCGGTCCTGCTGCTGACCGTTCCCGCCCTCGCGTGGTCCCAGACGCCCGAGTCGTGGACCATGCCGCGCACGCCGGACGGTCGACCAGATCTGCAAGGCATCTGGACGACGCAGACGTTCACGCCGCTCCAGCGTCCGGCCCAGTTCGCCGACCGGGAGTTCTTGACTGAGGATGAGGCGGCGTCGTTGGTCGACGTGTTGACCGCGCCCGGGGTCGA